>Ga0256407_10006011_pt1 | contig 19023 bp, 5 predicted proteins | sample RumenRJG_04DNA_FD_193489 | JGI IMG/M metagenome (GOLD analysis project Ga0256407, IMG submission 193489) | Bovine rumen microbial communities from Lethbridge, Alberta, Canada - RJG_04 | ecosystem: Host-associated > Mammals > Digestive system > Stomach > Rumen | place: Canada: Alberta | collected... | reverse complement strand
TAACTATGAGCAAAGACAGTATCTTTAAAACAGGTTACAAACACGTATCGGTTAAGTTCTACCTTTACGCATTGTTGTTGCTATTTGGTAACTGCCTACTTTTGGCAGGCTGTGATTGTTGTGGCTGTTGTAGCTTCGTGGATTGTGGTTGTTTTAGTAGTTGTTTTGATGAGTGCTGGAGTAATAATGAAACTATCAGTGATAGTACTATTACAAGTAACGTTAAGAATGTTAATGATGAGAAAGTTTCAAATGAGGATAGTGGTTATTTCGGTTGGTTTTGGAGAGTATTGAGTTATTTAAGCTCTTTTTGGAATAGTTCTGATAAAAGTTCTGAAGTTACAAATAATATTGTTGTCAATATTAATATATCAAATCCTAATCCTAATACTGTTCCTCAAACCGTCACAAAAGTTGTTGCTAAGGGCAAAGAAGTTAAAAACCAATACATAAAAGATAAAAACACTAAAAATAACTTCACCAATGGACATCAGAATATTTCGTATAGCAGTATTAATAATCTGTCTAGCAGTACTAATAATCTGTTGAATAACAATAGTATTTATAAAAAAGATGCCAATAAAATTATTAATAAACAGGACGATATTAATAATCAGTATAAAAATAATAGTAGTGGAGTAAATTTAAATCAATCAAATAACAACGGCCCGATATTAACTAAAGGAGATGTGAATAATAATATAACAAAGAATACAAATGATATTGGTAAAGAAAAAGAAAAGAAAAAAGGTAAAAAGGTGGAAAAGTGGGGAAAGGAAAAGAAAAAAGAAATAAAAAACGAATATAATAAAAACGTTAATAAAAAGGTGGATGAGATAAAAGACGATAATAAAGAAATAAAAATAGAAAATAATAATAAGATAAAAAACGATAATCAAGAAATTAAAATAGGAGATAATAAAACAGTTAATAAAAAGGAGGATGATAAAAAAGTAGAAGATAATGAAAATGAGAAGAATAAAAAGAAAGAAGAAGATAATAAAAATGAGAAGAATAAAAAGAAAGAAGAAGATAATATAAATGAGAATTATTTGGAGAATAAAGAAGAAGAAGAGAACGCAGAAGTGAATAAAAATGGTTCAGGGAAAAATAACAAGAACAAGAAAAAGGAAAAGAAAGAAAAAGAGAACGATAAAAAGCATGAAGATGATAAAGAGTTAAAAAACGAAAATAATAATAAGATAAAAAACGATAATAAAGAAATAAAAATAGAAAATAATAATAAGATAAAAGACGATAATAAAGAAATAAAAATAGAAAATAATAATTATATAAAAGACGATAATCAAGAAATTAAAAACGAAGAAAATAAAAACGTTAATAAAAAGGTGGATGAGGAAGAAGTAGAGAAGGAACTATCAAAGGAGAACTTTGAAAATTCAGAGAAAGTAGACGATAGCAAGAATAATATTTCTGGGAATAACAATAATAATATTTCTCTGGATAACAATGATAACAATAATGACAATAATGATTATAATAACAATAGTGAAAATAATAATGAGATAAAAAATGAAAATAAAGAAATTAAAAAAGCAGAAGATTACATTGATTTAAAGTGCCTAAAAATAGTTGAAACTGAGGAAATTCACATAGGTGACGACGGGAAAATAGATGGGGTCCAGATTGTTAATGAGAAGTTTGCAAAAGCAGTAAAAGTATATCATGATGGTCAAGTTGGGGATGAAATTATTAAGCAAATTGATGGGGAGAAAAATGAATGTATAATTGCCCGTGTAACGATAAAAAAGAATGAAAATGGTGAAGAAAAGCAGTATATTATAATCTGTTATAATGCTAACAGTGTTGGTTATAGTGAGGGTTTATTCGCAAGTACGACAGCTATAAATATAGTAATATTATGCTGTGGGAATAATATTACAGATATGAGTAATATGTTTAAGAACTGTAGTAGTTTAACAAGTTTAGATTTATCTAATTTTAAAACTGATAACGTTACAAATATGCGATATATGTTTTCTGGATGTAGTAGTTTAACAAGTCTTAATTTATCTAATTTTAATACTAAAAACGTTACAAATATGCGTTATATGTTTTATAACTGTAGTAGTTTAACAAGCCTTAATCTATCTAGTTTTGATACTGAAAACGTTATAAATATATGTGGTATGTTTGCCTACTGTGAAGTTTTAACAAGTCTTAATTTATCTAATTTTAAGACTAAAAACGTTACAGGTATGAATGAGATGTTTGAGAACTGTGAATTATTGGAGAATATTGAATTCTCTAATAATTTTGTTACTAATAAAGTTACAGATATGACTTCTATGTTTTTAAAATGTAAAAGTTTAAAAGGATTAAATTTATCTAATTGGGATACTAGTAGCGTTACAGATATGCGTAATATGTTTTCTTGGTGTAGTAGTTTAACAAGTCTTAATTTATCTAATTTTGTTACTGATAAAGTTAAAGATATGAGTTGGATGTTTTATGGATGTAGTAGTTTAACAATTCTAGATTTATCTAATTTTAATACTGAACAAGTTACAGATATGAGTTATATGTTTTGTGACTGTAGTAGTTTAAGAGTATTAAATATAAAGAATTTTAGTATTGAGGTAGTTGAAAATATAAAAAATATATTTTATGATAGTGTTAGATCTTATTTAATATGTAATTGTAAGGTAGTTCTTTATATGTGTGCATCAGAAATGGATTCATTTTTATCTTATGATTCAATAAATAAAGAAATAATAGAAAAAATACAAAATCCAAATTCGGTATGTTGTTTTATTGTGAAATGTGAAGATGAGAAAATAATTATAGATAGGATAGAAGATTGTAATTCATCTGAAGCGGAGAATAAAATAATAAATAAAGCCTTAGAAGAAATTAAAAAAGAAGAAGAAGATAGGATTAAAAAAGAAAAAGAAAAGAAAAAAGCAGAAGAAGAAAAGAAAAAGGAAGAGAAAAAAAATAATATTCTTGTGGATAATAATGATATTTCTGTGGATAACAATAATAATATTTCTCTGGGTAACAATGATAACAATAATAAAAAGTATAAAAAAACGATAATCAAGAAAATAATAAATACTATCCAAGATGAAAATGAGAATAAAAATAAGAATGAAAACAATAATACAAATGCTCATGAACATGAGAATGGAAATGAGATAAAAAATGAAAATAACGAAATTGTAAAAGAAGAGAATAAAGAAGAAGATAAGAAAGAAGAGAAAAAAGAAGAAAAGAAAAAAGTAGAAGATAATAAAGAGGAGAAGAAAGAAAAAGAGAACGTTAAAAATCCTGAAGTAGAAGATAAGAAAGAAGAGAAAAAAGAAGAAGAGGAGAAGAAAGAAGAAGATAAGAAAGAAGAAGTTAAAGAAGATGAGAATAAAGAAGGTGTGGAGATCCCATTAGTGGCAATCGGTATAGGTGACGACGGGAAAATAGATAATATGAATATTGTGAATAAGAAATTTGTAGAGCAAGGATTAATAACAGTATACATTAATGATGACAGTTTTACCAACTATGACGCTATTATTCGTAAATTATCTTTGGATAAGGATAAACATATAATTGCCCGTGTGACTGTAAAAAAGGATATAATTAAAGATTATGGTACAGACAATAAAGTAAGCTATATTGTGTGTTGTAAAAAAGGTTGTAGTTTTTATAATAATAGTTATTTGGGTGGTTTATTCCAAGGGAGTTATGCTGTAAAGATAGAAATCTTAAGCTGTGGGAATAATATAGACAATATGTGTTATATGTTTTCTGAATGTCGCGATTTAGTAGAACTAAATTTGGAGAGATTAATAACCATTAATGTTGAAGATATGGGTTATATGTTTGATAAATGTAGTAATTTAAAAAAATTAGATTTATCTAAATTTAACACTGAGAACGTTACAAATATGTGTTATATGTTTCAGAACTGTGGTTTTAAATATCTTAATTTATCTAATTTTAATACTAATAAAGTTAAAGATATGCGTTTTATGTTTTCTGAATGTTATAGTTTAACAAGTCTAAATTTATCTAATTTTAATACTGAAAATGTTCAACATATGCAAAATATGTTTTTTAACTGTAGAAGTTTAACAAGTCTAGATTTATCTAATTTTAATACTAAAAACGTTGAAAAGATGTATTCTATGTTTCAGAAGTGTGAAAGTTTAACAATTCTAGATTTAAAGAATTTTAATACTGAAAAGGTTGACGATATGGGTTGTATGTTTGAAGAATGTGAAAAATTAGTAGTTCTAATTTTTGATAATTCAAATACAAGTAATGTTCAATATATGCAAAATATGTTTAATAACTGTAAAAGTTTAATAGTATTAAAATTATTTAACCTTATTCCTAAAAACGTTAAAAATATGACTGATATGTTCTCTAGCTGCTTTCAGGATGAAGTGGGAAATAAGATTATCTCTTATTTAATATGTTCTCTGGAAACAGTTAGAGTGCTGGTAGAGAATGAAAATAATTGTTTAAGTGTTACAAAAAATGAAAAAAAAAATTTTTTAAATGAAAGTAATAATGAAAGTAATATATATAATTGTTTAGTGAAACGTAAAAAGGATTATAATACATGTGAAATTATAGGTATAGAAAACAGTGAAGTATCTTCAAACAGTGAGACAGAAATAAATAAAATCTTAGAAGAAGCTAAGAAAAAAGCAGAAAATAAAGCTAAAAATATTAAAGAGAAAAAAGATGATCTAGAAAAAGAAGATTCAAAGAAAGAGTATGATAGCGAAATAGAAGATAATAACGAAATAGAAGGTAATAACAAAGAGAAATATTGTGAGTTTGGAATAGAAGATAATAATAAAAAGAAAGATGAATATAAAAACTCATTATATGAAAAAGTTGAAGATAATGAGTTATACAATCTTAAGATTGTGAATGAGGAATTTGTAAAGCAAGGATTAATAACAGTATACAAAGTTAATGGTCAAGTTAATGATGAATTTATTAATAAATTGGATGTTGTAAAGGAAGACAAACATATTGTTGCCAGTGTGACGGTAGGAGGTAAGAAAGAAGAGAATGGAAATGAAAATATAAACAATAATTCAAAAAACAATAATAAAGTAACCTATATCGTTTGTTGTAAAAATGCTAATAGTATAGTAGTGGTGAAATATTGTTATGGTTTATTTGAAAATAGTGAAGCTACTGAGATAAAAATTTTAAGTTGTGGGGAAAGTATACATAATATGTGTCATATGTTTTATAAATGTAGTAGTTTAACAAGTCTTAATTTATCTAAATTAAATACTAATAAAGTTAACAATATGCAGTCTATGTTTTCTGGGTGTAGTAGTTTAGAAAAATTAGATTTATTAGGTGTATTTAATACTAAAAACGTTACAAATATGGGTGGTATGTTTGCTAACTGTAGTAGTTTAACAAGCCTTAATCTATCTAGTTTTGATACTGAAAACGTTATAAATATATGTGGTATGTTTTTTGGGTGTAGCAGTTTAACAAGTCTTAATTTATCTAATTTTGATACTTCTAATGTTAAAAATATGAGTTGTATGTTTCATAACTGTAGTAGTTTAATAAGTCTTAATTTATCTAATTTTGATACTAAAAACGTTACAAATATGAGGGGGATGTTTAAGAAATGTTTCAAGTTTAATCCTGAGGCTTCTAGTTTAATATGTTCTCTAGCAACAGTTACGTATATGTTAAATAAAGGTAAATCTTATTTAAGTTATGCAACAGATTTTAATATTAATGACAATATTAAAAACAATAATGATCAAAAGAAGGTATATGTCTTTACTGTGCAACGTGACAGTGAGGTCGCTGAAGAATGTAAAATTCAATCTATACAAGAGATTCCGTTAGTTGCAAAAGTGGAGGAAAAAATAGAAGTTAAAGAAGAAGATAATATGATCGGAGGAGGTGAAATTATTGATAAAGAAGAAGAAGAAGACAATATGATCGGAGGAGGTGAAATTATTGATAAAGAAGAAGAAGAAGACAATATGATCGGAGGAGGTGAAATTATTGATAAAGAAGAAGAAGATAATATGATCGGAGGAGGTGAAATTATTGATAAAGAAGAAGAAGATAATATGATCGGAGGAGGTGAAATTATTGATAAAGAAGAAGTGGATAAAAATGGTTCAATTGGAAAGAACAAGAAAAAGGAGAACGATACGAAGAATGGGAAGAATACTAATGGATCTGATAAGATGCAAGAGAAATATAATGAAGATAATAAGAATAAAAAATATGATCATAAAAAGGAAAATACTAATTTTCATAAAAGTGTTCCGCATCAGCAAAAACTATCCAGTGAAGACGAAATAATAAGTTTAGGAGTTAATATAGGAGCATCAAAAACAGTTTATTCAACATTTTCAAAAGTAAATGGTAAATATGTTACATATGTACCTTTAATGAATGATTCATCAAGAATAATTCCTTCAATTATTTGTTATACTAAAACTCATAGATTATTTGGAGAAAATTCAATAGCTTCATTAAAACAAAATATAGATACTTCATATCATAATTTATCAAGATTAATTGGATTTGATAATTCAAATAAATATGAAGAAGAATTAAAATATATGTTTAGAAAAGAAGATAATATTAATGATTATAAATTTTATTGTTATGATAAAAATCCAAAAAAAATAGAAATAAAAAGTGCATATGTTATTGCTGATTATTTAAGTTTAATAAATGAATATTATTTTGTTAAAAAAGGATGTCAATATGATTTAGCTTGTTTAAGTGTTCCTGATTTTTTTACTGGTTATCAAAAACAAAGTATTGAATTAATACTGAAAGCTTTGAATATGCAAGATGTAAATATAATAACTGAATCATCAGCGATTACTATGTATTATGGTTATACTAAATATAACGATGTATTTTATAAGGAAAATAAAATAGACACAACAATAGAAAAAAATATTTTATTTATAGATTCTGGTCATTCAAAAACTTCTTTTATTTTATCTTATTTTAAATATAACTCATTTAAGGTCCTTAAGGTTATTTGTATTCCAAATGTTGGGGGAAGAAATTTTGATAAAGAAATAATGAATTATTGTATAAAGGAATTTTTTAAAAAAGAAAATATTAAAAAAAAAGATTTTATCTTGACTGATAAAATGAAATATAGATTATTGGAAGCAATAGAAAAATCTAGAAAACAATTAACAGTAAATAAGGCTACAACAATTGTAGTAGAATCTTTTTATAGAGAGAATGATTTAAATATTACTTTAGCAAGAGATAAATCTGAAGAAGAAAATAATGTAGAAGAAGAGCAAAATAATGAGGTAGAAGCAAAGAAAGATGAAGCAAAAACTTTTACAGATTTAATAAAAGATGAATTAGAAATTTTTAAGAAAGGTCTTGAGGATATGTTACAATATGCTCAAGATGAAGATATTAAAATTGATTTTGTTGAAATTGCAGGTGATTTAATGAGAACACCAATTCTTCAAACATTAATTGAAGATAAAATTTTAAAAATATCTAAAACAATTTTAATTGATGAATGTACTAGTGTTGGTGCTGCACTTCTTGGTAATCATATTAAGGGAAAATTACCAATTAGTCAATTAAAATTTCAAGAATATAACTATTTTGAAGGAAATAATAAAAATAATAAAGAAATAAGTATTGAAATGAATGAAGAAGACTTTATAAATGAAATTAAAGAACATATTAAAAAACAAGAAGAAATTGATCAGGAACATAGTGTATCTGTTGGTAGAATATTATCATATCAAAAGGTATGTTATCTTTTGAAGAAAAAATGTAATAATCTGGAGTGGATAAAACAAAATGGGGGAAAACTAAAGAATATACAAAGTACATTGAACAAAAGTTGTATTCCTTCTGAAACTTTGCAGAAAATTGAAGAAGAGATAAAACCAATGTTGAATTATCTATGTAAAGAAACTATAATACGCGAATTAGACGGGAAAAAAAACTATCCCCAAAAAAAAGAGGATTTTGATAAAATGAAAGATATTTTGCAAGATGGAAATAAAAGTTTTAGTGAAAAATACGAAATTTTATACACTATGGACTATTTTAAATAAAAAATTGGATAGAAGTATAAGTCTTTTATTAATGAAAATGTATATTACTTAAGCAGCCGATGTGAGGTAATAATCAAATGGCAATATGGGAAGAAATAAATTGTGCATCGATGTATCATAAGGTATAAAATTAATGAAAAGTGTTAATAAAACGATATTTGTACATATAATGTACTTATTGAAAAATTTCTTAACTTAAATATCGCTGATAATATTATGTATAACGTTACTATTAATAATATGCAAATAATATGCATAACGTACTATTCATAATGTGCATAACGTACTATTAATAATATGCACTATGGTGAAATAGATGGCAGGAATAACTTTATGGATAGTCGTTTTAGTAATATGTTGAATTTACGCTTTTGTTGCTGGTGGTGTTTAGTAGCTGTAGAGTAAACTTTGTAGATAGTTTGGGGTAATGACATGGATAATAATTTGTGAAATTACAGAACCATTAGAAACATTTAAAAGCCAATAAAAGAGTTCAGGTATAATTGGGTATGGAATATTGTATTTGTACCAAAAGATGATGTAGTTAAATATAAAGGATTAAGTATAAAAGTTGTGGATTTCATATATAAAAGTTTGTGCTTTTTAGGAGTGTTACAACTGAATTCGTACGAGCACCCTGCTGAGGAACAAACCTTTTATATAAACTTTAAAAGTAATGTTTTTTAGTGAAAATAACGTTGTAGAAAATGTTATGGTAACTATTTTACAGTATTGCTATTTTATATTTTTCCGATGAAAATTATGGAGGGGGAAAAAGGTAAGTTAGAATATCGCAATGTTGACTTGCATTGTATACATGATTTTATTAGTGCTTTTTTGATTGGTGGCTAAAGTGGATATAGCTCCCAATTTTCTAAAATCACGGGGGAGTTCTTTTTGTTCCAATTGCGTTTTTTATGTTTTTTAACATCTTATAAATGGCTTCATTGATTCAAATTATATTGTAAAAATTAGATAGTAATAAATTAGATAGTAATCAATTAGATAGTAATAAAGTTGTAAATATATTGTCTCGAATATCTTATAGTAATTATCTACTATATAGTAATGCTCTTATAGTGTTTGTGTTTGATATAAAATATTTGAACTTTTTATTTGCGAATACCACTTTTGAATCTTATTGTTAAATTAATTCATGGTAAATATTTTATTAATGACTAAAAAAAGATATCGTGTAATGAATACAACAATAGAGAATATAATCTAAAATGCTATCTACCACACACACAACCTGTATACACTATAAAAAACCTTTCTATCCTACAAACAAAAACTGCATACTTTTAAAATTTTACAATCTATAGTACAAACATCTGCATCTCCCACCTATAATGCAGTGTGGTGCCAATAATGCGCCGTCTTTAATTATAGTATCCTGATATGCGTATCCGCAGTGTTATCTTGGCAGGAAGTATTTATTGTAATGCGTAGCCGCATTTACCTTTGCAGTAAGTATTTATTGCATATTCCGTAAAGTTTTTGTGAAAACAAAAACTGGATACTTTATTCTTGTAAAGTTTTTGTGAAAATAAAAATAAAATATTTTTTTAAAAAAATATACAAAATTACTATATATATAAACTATAATATATATATAAGTAAATAGTATGAATAAAGTAATTGTATTTAGCAGATTTAAAAGTTTACTGCTTTTGCTGTTTGTGTTTAGTAGCTTCGGAGTAAACTTTGTGGATATTTTTGGGATGGAGTCATCGATGCCAGAGACAGTATCGATTCCAAAGGAAACACTGATTGAAAATGACCTGGAGAAAGAACAAAAAGGAATTGCGGGACAAATTTTTGACAATGGTAAATTAAATAGTAGTAAGGTTGGAGTATTTGCAGGTGAAGTAGTTGATATTGTGAAAGAAAAGCTAAGTATTGGACCTAGTGAAATAGAGCAGAAAATAATGGAAAGCAAAGAAAATGCTATTAATGTTGCGACGGCATTTAAGCGAGTAGCTAACGATTTAGTAAATGGTAAATTGGGAGTAAATAACGAATCAGATTTCTTCTCAGCAGTAGATGAGGAGGTAGAAAATATTGTAAAAGCAGTAAATAATGTAGAAAAAATAGTTCTAAAAAACGACGCTAAACATTTCCCCCCGCATCCGGAAAAGAATCCTATTATGGGCTTAGAATCGTTCGTTGAAGCAGTAAGTAAACCATTAGAAAAAGAAATAGCCACCAATAAAGAAGATCTAATGAAAAATATTGGAACCCAATTGCAGCTTACCAATTATAGAGGACTGTATAACAAAATCCAATCAGAAGTTAAAGAAAAAGGTGAAAGCGGATATGAAGGAATATTTAATGAAGTATTAGCTGAAAGTAAATCACAAAAAAAAATTTTTGACAAGAATTATAACAAATACGGCATATATAATGTAGGGTATATTGTACGCAGAAGGTCTTTAGGTAAAGGATTGGAACAGTATGATGAAGATGAAAATCAGAATCCTTGTCGTTTCAGAATTGGTTTTGATAAGGTAGGCATTGGTATGAAAATTACGAGTTTTATATCTAAAAGTTTGTATCTTTTGGGAGTATTGGAGCTTACAAATAATGTGCATTTCGATGATGGTAGTACTAAGAATTACAGATATAAGGTAGGTTTTGCTAACAAAAAAAGCTGGATCAAAAATGATATTATAGGTTTCCTTAACTGTTTTTACCTTGATTTTTTCCCAATGAAGGATGTTTATACCCTGTCATATGGGATTGCAAGGCTTTGCTTTTCCGAAATACCACACGTGCCGATTTGTTTTAGTTGGCTTTGGAATGTATCGGCAAAAGCTAGTTTTTTGAATGGTTTGCTTGGGAAAAGAGTAGAGTTTTATTATGCTAAATTTAGACCTATAATGTTTATTATTGGTACCTTGCAATGTATGTTTCTAGAACTTGTCCCTATCGTTTCATATGATCGGTTATGTTATTATAATGTATGCAAACAAGATGATCTGTTATTGGGTAATGAGGAATTACATTGTATTTCAAATTTTGAGTTTTTAATGTCTGTTAGTTTTACATTTCAATTGATGGTTTTGGAAGTGAAAATAGCAAAATATCTTTATATCCAATTTAGTTTTTGGGATGTTGTTAAATTGATTTGGCCGAAAATTAAAGCAAAATTTGTAGACAACAGTGATGAAAACGGTCTAGATAATAATGGTTTTAATGGAGATTCGTTAGGACAATCTAATAGTAGTATGTCAGGAATGACTCATAAGGAAAATATGCGGAGTAATTCCAACAAAGACTCATTTGGCGAGACCCAATCATTATAGTAGTAATGATGATGATTTTAATTTTTAGATTAGTTTCTTAATTGAACCTGCTATAAAATAACCGTAAATGAATTTTAAATGATTTTACAACATTTCTCTACCACAAACACACTGCATACGCTATAAAAAACCTTTCTCTACAGTAAACAAAAACTGCATACTTTAAAAATTTTACAATCTATAGTACAAACATCTGCATCTCCCACCTATAATGCAGTGTGGTGCCAATAATGCGCCGTCTTTAATTATAGTATCCTGATAGGCGTATTCGCAGTGTTATCTCGGCAGGAAGTATTCATTGATGCGTAGCCGCATTTACCTTTGCAGTAAGTATTTATTGCAATGCGTATCCGCAGTGTTATCTTGGCAGGAGGTATTCATTGCATATTCCGTAAAGTTTTTGTGAAAACAAAAACTGGATACTTTATTCTTGTAAAGTTTTTGTGAAAATAAAAAATAAAAATAAAATATTTTTTTAAAAAATGCATAAAACTCTCTCTCTCTATATATATATATATAAGTAAATAGTATGAATAAAGTAATTGTATTTAGCAGATTTAAAAGTTTACTGCTTTTGCTGTTGGTGATTAGTAGCTTCGGAGTAAACTTTGTGGATAGTTTTGGGATGGAGATAAATGATGGAAAGAAAGATGATGATAAAGGTAAGTCTTCCACAGAAACAATAAGTGTATTGCACGATTGTCACATTACTTTTTCCAGAGAAGGCGACAACCTAACTGTAAAAACATATGATCCAATTGTGAATTTTATATCTAAGGGACTGTACGTTTTTGGATTTTGGGATATTTATGATTATAATGATGAAGATCACTTGATTCCAACAACTTTTTTTGAAAAAGATGCAACTATTAAAAATTTCTTGGTAAATATCTTGCCTTTACTATGTTATAACTTCTTCTCGATGAAACGTTATAATAAACTTAGTTGGTTACCGTTTAATAGTAATAATAAGCTTTATTTAGGCATTACCGATCTAGGTTTTGAAGGTGTTGCTGGTGGGATTGCTGGCGGGATTGTTGGCGGGCTTTTGGGAAGAATAGCTTTAGTCTTGGACATATCTTCAGTCTTGAATTATTCTTTTGTAAAAGACAAAGTAACGTTTACTATTATTGGTGTGAGACCGTTATGGTTGATGTTATGTTTATTACAAAATAATATTAGCTCTTATTTAAAAGAATTACGAGGTTGTGTTATAGATGTTTATGATAAACCAAGTGGAGAAAAACTATCTTGTAAAAGATTTGATGGCAGTGATCTATGTATTTGTGCATATTACATATCTTGCTTCCAGATCCTTGCATTGGAATTTAAAATTATGGAACATTTTTCTGTCCAACTTTGCTTCGGGAATCTTTTTTATTCCCTTTGGAATAAATTACAGAAAGGTGAAGAAAAGAGTCCAGACTCTGGCATACAAAATCAAGAGCCGGAGGTCTTGGTTGAAACGTGAAAGCTGGAATGAAAACGTTGAAGTGGGAAAAAAATGATTGCAAGAAAATTAATAAACCCCCAGTTGTCACTGTTGTTGCATAATTAGTGACATTAGTTAATCTACAAAATAGTATTTTTAAGTAAAAGATAATAATCCAGACTAAGAAATATAACCGCAAATAAATTATAATGATAAATGATTAAAATAACAAGTCTAATATTCGCATTCAATAAAACAATAATAAATTATAATATTCGCATTCAATAAAACAATAATAAATTATAATGATAATATGTATGACCGTAAGAAATAACTTTATCTATAACCGTTTCAGTAGGACGCTGAATATACTACTTTTGACTTTGTTGCTTTTCGGCATCTGCGGCGTGAGCTTTGTGGATAATTTTGGAGGGGGACAGTATGTAGTTTTGGAGTTGATACAGTAGTGGCTGTAGATTGTGAATATCTCTTATAAATTAAGTTTAGCTGGTAATACTACTGCTGAGAATAAGTGTAAGATTGATATTGATGGTGACAGAAATGAATATAAGAAGGGTTATGATGAGAGATCGATTGTATGAATTGTTATCAATCATATATCAGAATTGTTATAAATGGATAAATAGTCTATTGAATAAGATATATGATAAAAAACGCCTTATTATAATTATTCATTTAAGCAATTCTATTAAAATTTTTACGACGGACGATGATGAAAATGAAAAATTAAAGACGCCATATTGATATGCAGAAAAATTATGTAATTTACAAAGATATAAATATTATTGTTATGCTTATATATCCACTAAAATTGTGACATACGACAAAAAACAGTTTGTCATTATACAATCAGTGAGGAATGTACTTTCAGAGTATGTAAGTACAAACATATGAAAATTTTAGCATAGATTTATCGTTAGAGCTAGATTTGATTTTGATGATCTGTTAGGAATATTATGCTAGCAATATGCTGTGTCTAAAATATTGAATATATATCTTCTAGGTTTTAACTTAATACCTCTTTTTGTGAGTATTACAACAGTCTTACTGTGGAAAATTTGATATAAGCTAAAAGATGGTAAAAAATAAAACATAACCAATTAACTTATGGTAGATTATAGTATAAATGGCCGTTTATATAATGGCAGTAATGGAGATAATATTTTAACAAAAAACAAATATAACGTTTCGACAAAAAATGTAACAATAGAAAGTAACTTACATAAATTCACTAGCATACTGTTTGTATTAGCACTTATATTCGGAGTTTGTGGTATGAGTTTTGGGATGGAAAAGATAAATACTAATTTATATATTACTGGAGGAGGTAACAATAACAATTTTCCTATGGATAATCGAAATTCTGATAGCAATAAGGATATAATCTCTCCTGAAGTACTTGGACAGTTTAAAAATCTTATAGAAATAACGAAAGAAGTAAAAGAAGGAGGAGTGAAGGCTACATTAAAATATAATATTGGTAAGAGTCTCGATTTTGTAGGAATTAAAGATGGAAAGATTGATGGGATTCAAATTGTAAGTAAGAGTTTTACAGATAGAGTGTTTTTAAAAGAAGTTTTTTCCGTTTTAGATTATTATTCTTTAACATGCATCCTTGAAAACTATAAACATAATAAGGTTGTGGAAAAAGAAAATGATAAAAAAAATGAGACAGCAGCATATCTTGTTGCACTTGTAACTATCGAAGGTCGCGATGCCATAGATAAGCAATATTTACTTTATTGTACAAATGCTAATAGTATGGTAGTTTTAAAAGAAAAGAATATGAAAGATGTTGATGGGTTGTTCCGAGGAAGTAGTATTCAATATGTAGAAGTATTTTGTGTTGGGGATGATATTAAAAACATACGCAATATGTTTAGTTCATGTACTGTTTTGCAAAAACTGAACCTATCCAAATTTAATACTAATAACGTTACAAATATGCGTTATATGTTTTATAACTGTACTAGTTTAAAAGATTTAAATTTATCTAATTGGGATACTAGCGCAGTTACAAATATGCGATATATGTTTTCTGGATGTAGTAGTTTAACAAGTCTTAATTTATCTAATTTTAATACTAGTAAAGTTACAAATATGAGTTATATGTTTGCTAAATGTAGTAGTTTAACAAATATTAAATTATCTAAATTTGTTACTAATGCAGTTAAAGATATGCAGGCTATGTTTTATAAGTGTAGTAGTTTAAAAAGTTTAAATATATCTAAATTAGACACTGAAAACGTTACTAATATGTGTCAGATGTTTGGTGGCTGTAATTGTTTAACAGAATTAGATTTATCTAGTTTTAAAACTCATAACGTTACAGATATGCGTTATATGTTTTGGGAATGTGATAGTTTAAAAGACTTAAATTTATCTAAATTTGATACTAGTTCAGTTAAATCTTGCGATCATATGTTTTCAGCTCAGATGTTGACACAGGACAAGATTTTGTTTAACAACATAATCCTTCCTGGGCTTTTAATACGTAAAATAACTAACAAAGGTAACGTTATGAACCGTAATACTAAGGATGGGTATTTTATTTTGCATCGTTCTAATGGTATATTATCAATAGAAGATAATAATATATATACATGTACTTTTCAATTATCTGGCTATCTTGTTGTTTTGAAAGAGTATCAAGATGAATCTAAAAAATAAAAATGTTTTTTAAGTTGGGGAAAGTTTTTCCTCATCATTAAAGGCACAATAATTTTAGTTTCACATTTTTATAATAATGAATATTTAGTCTATACAATTACAAGAGAGACTATTAGTATTATATCGCTGTTTTGTTAGTATTTTAGTGCTGTATTGTTAGTGTTTTGGGTGGTGATATTATATATTCTTTTGTAACAATTTCCATAAAGCAATAAAAACATAATAATAAATATTTTTGACTTAAAGCTATTATAGTCTATGAAGCATTTCGTATATTTCTTTAATGGTTTTGGAATTGAATGGTATATATATGTTAGTTTTAGCGCTGTATATGTCACTTATATTGAGTCTTATATACCAACAAATTATTAATAACAGGCATGTATTAAATAAAAACTATAAGATGTTGGCATAAAGTATAATTCTAAAAAGTAAAAGTTATAATATGTAAATTAGGTATAAGTTTTTGTTGTTATAGTGTTTTTGAGTATTTTTGTAAACTGGCGTTGCTTTAAAATTTTAAACTTTACCAATCACACCACAATGATATGCTGACATGAGAAATTATTTTTTAAACAAATATGAAATTTTGATATTATATACTATATATATAATTTGTATTTATGGATAAGAAAATGTTTATTTGGTGTGTTTTTTGGTTGTGTGCGTTTATATGCTGTGTAAAGGTTATAAAATATATATTTAAAAAGAAGCCTAATTTAGAAATTATTATAGACGAAAGTAATGGTGTAAAACTTGAAATAATAAATAAAGATACTAATGAGAGGCAAGTTGTAGTATTAGAGAAAGTTGTTGTTGGGGAAAGTAGAACTATTGGCATCGTGGATACATCTTTTGATACATTTTCTAAAGTAGATAAAGATCTTGTAAAGCTATTAGACGGTAGTAACTGTGAAGTTACTTTTGCTAATAATAATATTAATCGAAGACATGTTTTCGCTATTTGTAAATTTGGATTTAAAGGTGCTAATAATGTGAATTTCTTTGTACATCAGTTCTTAGAAGGAGTATATCATGTTGTTTATTGTAAAGATGCGAATAGTAAAAATGGAAGAGGGTTATTCCAAGGAAGTAACTCTATAGAAACAAAGATCTTAAGCTGTGGGGATAATATCACAAATATGAGTAATATGTTTAGGAATTGTAATGCAACTTTAGATTTAGATAAACTACAAACAGGAAACGTTACAGATATGAGTTATATGTTTGCGGACTGTAGTAGTTTAACAAGTCTTAATTTATCTAATTTTAATACTATTAAAGTTATAAATATGCGTAATATGTTTTCGAAATGTAGTAGCTTAAAAGAGTTAGATTTATCTAAATTTAATACTAGTAATGTTACAAATATGAGTGAGATGTTTTCGGAATGTAGCAGTTTAACAAGTTTAGATTTAAAGAATTTTGATACTAGTAAGGTTACAGAGATGAATAGGATGTTTTATCTCTGTAGTAGTTTAACAAGTTTGGATTTATCTAATTTTAAGACTGATAACGTTACAGATATGAGTTGGATGTTTGCTAAATGTTATAGCTTAAAGGAATTGGATTTAAAAAACTTTGACACTAGTAATGTTACAGGCATGAGCCATATGTTTTTTAGTTGTAGTGATTTAACAAGCCTTAATTTATCTAATTGGACTATTAATCAAGTTATAGATATGAATGATATATTTGCTCAATGTGATAATTTTGTGATTATATGTTCTTGTCGTGTAATGAATTTTTTGCATGATAACACTGTTGTCACGGTCCCAGACGATGTTGTGCCTGTATGTCGTCAAGGTGGTGATAATGTTTATAGATTCCAATATAATCAAAAGAATATTACACTATTATAATAGTTATGTAGCATAATGCAAGTTATAATGTATTGTGTTATGTAGGTATATTTATAAAAGATCATAATATTAAATAATCTTAGTAGTAGTGTATAAAATAAAAAATAATGACTACATTTCTACGCAACGAAATATTGCTGTAGTCATAAACATGTCCTCATACGATTGTGAAGAGTAAGTAAAACGTAAATATTATAATTATATCTTGTATTTTTACATAACATTTTTTGTATATATAGAAATGTAACTGATTAACTTATGGTAGATTATAGTATCAATAGCCGTTTAAATAATGGCAATAACAACGTTTCAATAGATGTTATAACAATAAAAAGTAACTTACATAAATTCACTAGCATACTGTTTGTGATTGTGTTAGCATTTGGTAATGGTTTTTTGAGTTTTGGGATGGAGAAGAGAGTTTCTGCTTTATCTTTGCATCAATGTAACAATTGTGACGATATAATTACAACTTCTAATAATCCTTCAGTAGAGAAAAATATAACAGTAACTAAAGACAATGATAATAGAGTAGCTTGTATATCGTATGGTAATGGTAAAAAGATTACACTCCAAAAAATAGACAATGGGAAAATTGGAGACAACATAATCTTCCATAAAAAGTTTACAAATAGGATATATGTCATAGAAGAGAATGGTGATGAAAATAAAAGGTTTAAAGAATATTTAAAGAATAATACATACAAAGTTATAGAGAAGGATAGCTTATTAGGACAAAGTTCCGAGAATAATCAATATATTTTTGCTTCAGTATTATTTAATAAAGACGACAAAATAAATAAAGGTGATATTATGAAATACTTACTTTACTGCTCAAATGCCAATAGTATAGCAGAAACAAATGGTTTTTGTGGTTTATTCCAAGAGAATGACGCTATGTTTATATCTATACTCAGCAGTGGTGATGATATTGTTAATATTAATAAGATGTTTTATTTCTGTTGTAGTTTAATAAATATTGACTTATATAATTTAAAGACTCATAACGTTACAAAAATGAATAAATTGTTCGGGTTTTGTAGCAAATTAATAATATTAGGTTTATCTAAGTTTAATACTAGTAAAGTTACGGATATGGCATGTATGTTCCATCACTGTAAAGGTTTAAAATTTTTGAATTTGTCTAGTTTTAATACTACTTTAGTTACAGACATGAGTGGTATGTTTTCTGACTGTACCGGTTTAACAAGTCTAGATTTATCTAATTTTAATACTGAAAATGTTGAAAATATGAGCAATATGTTTGCTTTATCTAATATAGAAGATTTGGATTTATCTAATTTTAAGACCGAGAAAGTTACACATATGGAAAAGATGTTTAAGTTTTGTACAAAATTAAAAAGTCTTAATTTATCTAATTTTAATACTGAAAATGTCACAAATATGAATGAGATGTTTTCGGAATGTATAAGTTTACAAAATCTAGATTTGTCTAAATTAAATACTACTAAAGTTACAGATATGCGTGAGATGTTTAATAACTGTTTGAGTTTAAAATATTTAAATATATCTAATTTTAACATAAAAAAAGATACAGATATACTAAAGATGTTTAATAATTGTTTCCAATGTAATTATAGTGATGATCAAGATAATAATAACGGTGATAATCAAGGTAATAATGCTCAAGA
>Ga0256407_10006009_pt1 | contig 19031 bp, 14 predicted proteins | sample RumenRJG_04DNA_FD_193489 | JGI IMG/M metagenome (GOLD analysis project Ga0256407, IMG submission 193489) | Bovine rumen microbial communities from Lethbridge, Alberta, Canada - RJG_04 | ecosystem: Host-associated > Mammals > Digestive system > Stomach > Rumen | place: Canada: Alberta... | reverse complement strand
CGAGCCATAGCCATACTGACACCCGACTCAGGCGACTCGGCAATGAGCGTCACGTCAGGCGATGCGATGATGTCCTCACGATACACCTCGGTATGGCGTGAGTGAGGCATGGCGAAGGTATCGTCAAAGCCACGGAAGATAGGGTATCTCTCCTTACGCACGCAATGCTGACGGAAGATGCCGAACATCTTTTTCGGAAGCAAGTGCTTCTGTATTCCGTAGTGATGATACAGACCTGCCTGAGCCGCCCAGCAGATATACATCGTCGATGTAACGTGCGTGCGACTCCAGTCGAATATCTTCGTAATCTCGTCCCAGTAGTTCACCTCCTCAAACTCCATGTTCTCCACAGGAGCGCCCGTGATTATCATACCGTCGAATTTCTCGTCCTTCAGTTCGTCGAAATCGCGGTAGAACATCATCATGTGCTCTATCGGGGTGTTCTTTGAAGTGTGGCTCTTCAGTTTCATGAACGTGATGTCTATCTGAAGAGGGGTGTTTGACAGCAGGCGTATCAGGTCAGTCTCTGTCGTCACCTTGATAGGCATGAGATTGAGAATGACGATGCGCAGCGGACGGATATCCTGTGAATGTCCTCTGGTCTCATCAATAACGAAGATATTCTCACCTTTGAGAATGTCTATTGCAGGAAGTTTATCGGGTAATCTTAATGGCATAATAAACGTATAACGGCCCCTCACCTGCCCTTCGGGCATCCTCTCCCCAAGGGGCGAGGGGGAAATTACATTTGTTCGCTTTGTGGGATGTGATTTGTAGTACTAACTCCTCCCTCGCCCCTTGGGGAGAGGGTGCCCGTAGGGCGGGTGAGGGGCTGTCTTTACCAGAGCTTCAACCTCTTCTCTGGCTCCAGATAGAGCTTGTCGCCCGGCTTGATGTTGAACGCATCATACCACGCCTTGATGTGAGGGAGAGCACCCTTCACGCGCCACTCACCTTGTGAGTGAACATCGTTGAGCAGACGGTTGCGAATCTCCTTCTCCGTGATGTTCTGTCCCCAGACACCAGCGTAGGCACAGAAGAAACGCTGATCGGCAGTCAGACCGAGCTTCTCGCCTGAGTTCTCCTTTGCCACCTTCTCGTCAGCCTTCGCGTTCTGCTTCTCCGCATTCTTGAATGCCTGATAAGCCACCTCAAGACCGCCGTGGTCAGCAAGGTTCTCGCCCAAGGTCATCTTGCCGTTTGCCTTCAGTCCTGGGAGTACCTCGATTGTTGAGAAGAAGTCTGCGTAGAAGTCACCGAGCTTCTTGAAGTTCTCCACATCCTCCTTCGTCCACCAGTCCGACATATTGCCGTCCTTGTCGAAGTGAGAGCCCTGATCGTCAAAGCCGTGAGTCATCTCATGACCGATAACCACGCCGATGGCACCATAGTTGAAGGCATCGTCAGCCTCTGGGTCGAAGAATGGGTACTGGAGTATTCCGGCAGGGAAACAGATCTCGTTGGTCGTTGGGTTGTAGTAGGCGTTCACCGTCTGAGGTGTCATGTACCACTCGTCGCGGTCCACTGGCTTGCCCATTTTCTCGTCAAGATACTGCTTATGACGGAACTTTGAATATGCAAGAACATTGTCGTAGAGCGACTTGCCTGCATCAATTGTAAGACCGGAGAAGTCCTTCCACTTGTCAGGATAGCCAATTTTTACATAGAAGGCATCCAGTTTCTCGCGTGCCACCTTCTTCGTGGCAGGTGTCATCCATTCCTGTGCGTCGATGCGCTCGCCAAGGGCTGTCTGAAGGTTCTTCACGAGCTGCATCATCCTCTCCTTGCTTGAAGCAGGGAAATAACGCTCGCAGTATATCTTGCCGAGAGGCTCACCGAGAATGTTCTGCACGAGTGATGTTGCCTTACGCCAGCGTGGGTAGTCCTCCTTGCGACCGCTCTTCACGTGTCCGAAGAAATCGAACGACTCCTCAGCCACGGCATCGCTGAGCAATGATGTCGTGCCCATGATGAAGTCCCACTCCAGCTTTGCGCGGAGGTCCTCTGCGTTCATGTTCCTGATAAGCTCATTCAGGCCTTCCATGAACTTTGGCTGACCGAGCACCAGCTTCTCCACGTATTTCTTGTCGATGCCGCTGGCAGCAAGAAGCTCGTCGAGAGGGTAGTAAGGGTACTTAGCCTTGAACTCATAGAACGACATCTTGTTGTAGTTCTTCTCCACATCGCGAAGCTCCGTGCGTGAGAGTGAGAACTCGGCAATGCGTGTCTCAAGGTTCAGCACTCGCTCCATGCGCTGCTTTGCCTTCTCCTCAGTAAAGCCGAAGAGCTTGAACATATTAACCATGTGCTTGCGATAGGCATCCATGAGGGCAAGGTTTGCTGAATCCTTGTTCACGTAGTACTCACGCTGCCCGAGCGACAGACCGCCCTGGTATATCTGGAAGATGTTGTTCTTTGAGTCCTTCTCGTCAGCCCCGAAGCCGAAGCCTGCGATGAAGTCACCGTCATACTGGCACTGGTCGTACACGAACTTCATCAGTTCGTCAATGTTCTTCGCATCCTCAAGCTGCTTGATGAAAGGCATCGCTGGAGCCACGCCATCCTTGTTACGGCGCACGGAGTCCATAGCGAGGTTATAGAGGTCGCCAATCTTCTGTTCCAGACTTCCGTTCTCGCTCTTCTTCTGCGATAGTTCGGTGAGGATAGAGTTGATGCGCTTGCTGTTGTCCTCACCCAGTTTGTCGAAACTGCCATAGCGTGAGTAAGCAGCAGGCAGCGGGTTGTTCTTCATCCAACCGCCGCAAGCGTACTGATAGAAGTCGTCACCCGGTTTCACGCTGAGGTCCATGTTCTCAGCCTTTATTCCGGCACCCAGCACCTTGTGCTGTGCCATTGTTGCCAAAGGCATAGATAGTAAAGCCATAGTTAAAAGCCTAACCAAGCCTTCCCGAAGGGAAGGATGTTTGATAGTATTTTTAGCGAAAAGCATATTGTATTTTTAATTATCAATTTTTAATTATCAATTTTCAATTATCAATTTTCAATTAGCAGGCTCAGCTCCTCCCAAGTCTCCATTTCCTTGTCCAGAGCCTCCTGCGTCTCAGTATATTGATTCACGAGCTTCATGTCCGAGGCATTGGCAGGGTCTTCCAGTTTCTTGCCCAGCTCATCGAGTTTAGCCTCAAGCGTGGCAATCTTCTCCTCGCACGCCTTAATCTGCTTCTGAATCTTATTTATCTTCTTCTGCTGCTCCTTGCGCTCAGCGTAGGAGAGGGCGTTATCCGTCGGAGCTGCCTCCTTGGGGGCGTTAGCGGCTCCCTCCCTCGGGAGGGCGGGGGAAAGGGTCGTCGCCTCCTCAATCGTCTCCGCATTATGGAATCTCAGATACTCATAGATGCCGCCCAGATGCTCACGAACCTTACCGCCACCGAACTCATACACCTTATCCACAAGGCCGTCGAGGAAGTCACGGTCGTGGCTCACTATGATAGCCGTACCGTCAAAGGCGCGGATAGCCTCCTTCAGCACATCCTTCGACTGCATGTCCAAGTGGTTCGTAGGCTCGTCGAGTATGAGGAAGTTAACAGGCTCAAGCAACAGGCGAATCATTGCCAGTCGTGAGCGCTCACCGCCCGAAAGCACCTTGACGTATTTGTCGCTTGCCTCACCGCCGAACATGAACGCGCCGAGAATATCCTTTATCTTCAGGCGAATCTCACCCTTCGCCACGTTGTCAATGGTCTCGAACACCGTGAGGTTCTCGTCGAGCAACTGCGCCTGATTCTGCGCGAAGTAGCCAATCTGCGTGTTGTGACCCACCTTCAGAGTGCCCTCATAGTCAATCTCGCCCATGATGCACTTCACCAGCGTTGACTTACCCTCACCGTTCTTGCCCACGAAAGCCACCTTCTCGCCACGCTTTATCATCATGTCCACGTTGGCAAACACCTGATGCTCTCCGTAGCTCTTTGCCACCTGATCGCAGATAACGGGGTAGTCGCCCGAGCGAAGGCAAGGAGGGAACTTCAATCGGAGCGCAGATGTATCAACCTCGTCAATCTCAATCGGCACAATCTTCTCCAGTTGTCGAATCCTCTGCTGCACCTGCACCGCCTTCGTAGCCTGATAGCGGAAACGCTCAATGAATGCCTTCGTGTCGGCAATCTCCTTCTGCTGGTTCTCGTAGGCACGAATCTGCTGCTCCCTGCGCTCTGCGCGCAGCTTCACATACTCGTCATACTTCACCTTGTAGTCAATCACCTTGCCGCATGAAATCTCAAGCGTGCGGTTGGTCACGTTGTTGATGAAGGCACGGTCGTGGCTCACCAGTACCACAGCGCGCGAACTCTGCGACAACTGCTGCTCCAGCCATTGTATTGACTCGATGTCGAGGTGGTTGGTAGGCTCGTCGAGCAGCAGCACGTCAGGCTTCTGAAGCAGAATCTTCGCAAGCTCGATGCGCATTCGCCAACCGCCCGAGAACTCATTCGTAGGACGGTCGAAGTCTGTTCTGAGGAAACCGAGACCCGTCAGCGTGCGCTCAATCTCAGCCTCGTAGTTATCGCCGCCCATCATCATGTAGCGCTCATGCTCCTGAGTGAATTTCTCCACCAAAGCCATATACGCTTCCGACTCATAGTCGGTGCGCTCTGCCAACTGGTGGTTCAGTTCATCAATCTTCTCCTTTAGCTCTGTAATCTTCGCGAAAGCCTTTCTCGCTTCCTCACGCACGGTAGTGTCATCCTGGAGAATCATCACCTGTGGCAGATAGCCTATGGTGTAGTTGTTAGGCACGGCGACTGTGCCCGAAGTAGGCTGCTGCTTGCCGCACAATATCTTTAGCATAGTGGATTTTCCTGCACCGTTCTTACCCACGAGGGCAATGCGGTCGCGGTCGTTAACCACGAAACTCGCGTCAAGGAACAATGGCTTCACGCCAAACTCCACTGTTAATCCTTCTACTGAAATCAATGTCTTTTAATCTGTCTAAAGTCTAAGGTCTAAGGTCTAAGGTCTAAGGACTAAGGTCTAAGGCTTTAGCTTCTAACCTTTGACCTTTGACTTTTGACCTTTTGCCTTGCCTATTTATTAATAATGTGTCAATATGAAATGCAAAGATAAGAAAAAATGCGGAAACAACGAAATAAAAGCGTAAAAAAGCGATGAAAAAATGCGATTTGCTTTAGAAATGTCAAGTTTTCTTTTTGAGTTTAGTGTTTAGAGTTTAGTGTTTAGAGTTTAGTGTTTAGAGTTTAGTGTTTAGAGTTTAGTGTTTAGGGTTTAGTGTGGGTGTGTGTAAAAAATATGTTACATCCGTTACAAATGTTACGTTGCGAAAATAAAACGCAGAGACGCAAAGCCACAGAGGAATAATAAATGAAAAAAAAATCTCTGCGTCTTTGCGTCTTTGCGTTTAATTATTTACATGCAGCTCTGCACTCCGAGACTGGTCGCAATAGCGGTAAGTATCGCCGCCAGCGTCTGAAGAATGAATTTCCAAGTTTCCTTTTTCATAGATTCAATTAACAATTAATAATTAATAATTAACATGCCTTTCGTTTAAGTTGCTTTCGCCATTTAGAAAAACCAATTAAAACAAAAGAAAACAAGAGAAAACATTTTTTTGTTGTTTTGTTTATTGTTTTGTTTTTATATGTTTTTATTGGTTTTGCCCTGTTTTTTTAGATGGCGAAAGCAACTAAAGGGGTTCTAAAGCGAGTCATTTCCATCGCCGCCATTTCCGCCTCCGTTGTCACCACCGCCGGAGGTTGAGCCTGTTGCGTTGCCGTCAGGCACGAGGAAGCTCTCAATGCTTGAGCCGTAAGAGCTCTTTGAGAGGTTGTAGGCAGCATCGCCCTTATACTCTGCCTCCTTCGTATTGGCAGATACGAGTGACTGAGAAGAAACGAGTGTCTTGCCGTCGCTCTTGCGGGTGTGAACCCAAGCGTAGGCGCAATCGCCGTCGTTACCCACGTGAGCAAGGAAGCCGTCGGCAGAAGCAAAGCCGTGTGAATTGCCTGTCACGTCGGCGAGCTTGTCCTCGTTTGCAGCATCGAGGATGACCTTTGCTGCTGAGAACTGGCAGTAAGGGATGCCTGTCTCCGCGTTCACCATCTGCTTGACGAGGAAGAACGAGATCTGGTCGCCATAGCGGTAGTCAGCGTTGTTCTGAACAACGGCAGCAGAGAACTGCGCCACGGTTGTGTTGGAAGTGATAGACTCACCACCCAGACGGATGTCGGTCTTCACGTTCTGCCCTGTGCCTGTGAGCACGATTGCAGGGAGCGAACCCTGTGAAATCTGATACGCCGTTGCCACACATGCACCGCCAGCAACCGCCTGCTTGGTGAGGTAGATAGGTGTGCGCTGCATGTTCACCTTGACGAACATGTTGTAGTCGCTGAGCGTCTTCGGCTTAGCCTCGAAGCCGTAGTTGAGGAGCGGACGGATGCCCTTGTACATCGCGATGATGTTGCCCCACTTGGTGCGAGTCTGCATCTGCGCATTGCTGCGAGGGTTGCGGATGCGCGTCACCTTCTCGCTGATAACTGTCTGGCCGTTAAGGCTCTTGAATGTAAGGTTGCCGGCTGAGCCGTTAATCTTACTGATGATACCTGTTAGTTTTCCCATAAAGCCCCCCTCTAACTCCCCCGAGTGGGAGAATTTTTATATAGCATTAGAGCCATAACCGCCGAGGGGTAGTGCGGGTTTTAAGTGTTAATAATGAGTTGCTTTCGCCATTTAGAAAAACCAATTAAAACAAAGGAAAACAAGATAAAACATTTTCTGTTGTTTTTGTTTATTGTTTTGTTTTTATATGTTTTTATTGGTTTTGTTCTGTTTTTTTAGAAGGCGACAGCAAGTTAATAATGAAGTGAAACATATAAATCGTAGGCTCGAGGCCTTTTCTTTTTTGCTATATCTCCGATGTATAGAACGGATTTACAACGGCTTTACAGCGGAAGTGGAACGGACTCACTTAGTGACCGCCATCACCCAACACCCATCACCCGAATGACAAGTGCAAAATTACTAATACTTTCCCACATACAGAAAAATGCCTCAAAAGAAAATGCAAATTTATCCTATCTTTTCAAGGAAAGCTCTGATGCTCAGTGAGTTGTGATAAGTGTAACATTTGTAACATATATAACATAATTTTTACACGCACCCTATGTGATACTCGCTCCGTCTTTGTGTTCTATATTCAAAATTATATATTATATTAATTAATATAATATATAATTTTGGGGTTAGTGTTTAGGGTTTAGAGTTTAGTGTTTAGGGTTTAGAGAGGGGGGGTGAAAAAAACATGTTACAAATGATACAAGTGTTACGAATTTATCTGCGCAGAAGTTTGGAGGAATCAGGGAAAATGTGTACTTTTGCAAAAAAATCAACGCCATGAACGCCATGAGTAACATGAATTCATCATATCGGCCGCACGACCCTGGGCATGACTACTACGCACCGGGGATATACCTCATCACGCTTGTGGTGAGGAACAGGGAGCGTAACCACGAGCTTCTCGGCAGGCTCAATAATGATGTGAAAGCCCCCGCCGTGGCGCTGACGGAGATTGGCAAGGCGGTGGAGGATTGCTGGGTGCGCATTCCTGAGATTCAGGCGAGGCATGGAAGGAAGGTGCGCATTCATGCCGCCGTGTGTATGCCCGATCACTTCCACGGGGTGATAGAGGTGCTGGAAAAAATGGATAGGAGCGTGGGCGAGGTGATATGCGGCTTCAAGATAGGCTGCACAAAGGCATGGAGAGAGATACAAGCGGGGCGACCGCCATTTACGGCTGCCGATACTGGGGGCGATGCCAATACTGATGGCAATGAGCCGTACATGGCTCTTGCCAACTGCTGCAAGCCAAGCCCCGACCTGCACCGCCTCTCCCATCGCCAGCGGGCTGAATACTACGCCGCTCACCCCGAAGCCGCGCAGCCCCTCTGGGATGATAACTACGACGATACCATCTGCCTTACCGATGCCAATGGCAACCCTGATGCGCGGCATTTCTCCGCCATGACTCGCTATGTGGAGGATAACCCGCGCAGGGCGGTGATACGCCGCGCTCGCCCCGAGTTCATGCGCCGATGCCTGCACGTGGTGATAGGCGGGCGCGACTATGCCGCCTTCGGCAACCTGTTCCTGCTTCGCTGGGCAAGGAAGGTGCAGGTGTTCTGCCACCGGAAAGCGCCTGACGGCCGCACGCCCTACGAGCGCACTGATGCCTACCGCCGCGAGTGCATGGAATGGAAACGCATGGTGATGCAAGGCGCCACGGCTATCGTAACGCCCGGCATAAGCATGGGAGAGCGAATGATAAAGGACCGCTGCATAGAGCGCGGCTATCCGCTCATCCACCTTCAGAAGGAGGCGATTGGCAGCTACTGGAAGCCGGAGTTGCGCCGCTTCGAGGCATGCGCAGGCGGTGCTCTGCTCATCCTTGCCCCTTGGAAGCCCGAAACGATAGGCGAGGTGAACGGCGTGCCCTCAGATACCGACTACTCCATCTTCCATAACCTCAACCACTTGGCTGAGGAGATATGCGCCTTCGAGGGCGAGGCAAGGGTGATAGGGTGATGAAAAAAGCTGATTAATTTTGGATAATAGGGAATAAATGCGTATCTTTGCAGCCGAAAGAAAAACTTTATTGTAAACAAAAAACAGAAAATGAAAAAGAACATTGCATTATTGCTTGGATTGGTGTTGGGGCTTGGATTTGTTAGCTGCTCAAGTGACGACGATGACGATGAAAGCATCAACGGTGAGGGTAAGTATCTTGCCGAAAAGTTAATAACTCGCTATGACTGGAAGGATGGAAAACGTTCCAGCGAGGGGAAACTGTATGAGATTAACAGGTATAACGAGAACGGGGATTTTGTCGGTGGGGATCGTTGCACATATGGATATAGAGTAGATGTTCTATATGATGATAAAGGTGACTTGTCAGAAGAAATATCATATGACCTGAATGATTTAAACAGCATAATTGACAGATGGAAAATTGAACGCAAATATACCGATTCGGGGGTGGTTGTGTCTTCTTATCAATATAACTGGAAAAACAAGTTGGTTTTAACATATATAAGAGAATTTAGTAAAGAATCTGACTCTGATTATAAACTGACAAAATGGACTCATATCATTGACTCTATCGGCAAAAATCATGGACAGGTTTATACATATAGCTATAGCGGGAATACCAGAACAATAGAGGTCACGAATCTTGATGATGGTTCATTTTCAGAAAAGATTGTACATGAATTGGATAGTCATGGTAATGCGACAAAAACCACAAGCACTCATGCAGGAGGTTGGATTTCTACAATGGAAACAGTGTACGAATACGATTCAAACGGGTTGATTGTAAAAAAAACAGGTCCTAAATATGATAATGGTACGATTTATGGCTATGTAGAATATACCTATAATGATGATGGTACTACCCGGAAGGAACATCATGTAGATAGGATGAATACATCCTCCGAAGAGGAATACGACTTGGAATATACTTACAAATACAAGAAGAAATAATAAAAGAAATAATCCCGATTTGCTTGGCAGATCGGGATTTTTTCATGCTCTTTCCTTTGCATAAAATCGCATATTTCCTGCATGAAAAAATGTTTGAAAATTTCGGAGAATTTATTTGGAAAATAGGAGGAAAATAAGTAATTTTGTGTGCTTTTCCCACCGTCATTCATTGATGTGGCTGATGGCGTGGGAGTTAGCGATTGTATAAAAACTAAGTATAACAATCTTAACTTATTTTACTAACAGAAAAATGGAAAATTTAGGGACAATCCAGTTTCTGGTGGAAACGGTGGAGCGTCTCACCAAAGAGGGCACGACCTACAAGGTGGAGCTTGAGCACACCAAGGAGAGGGTTGCCGCTCTTGAGGAAGAGAGCGCGAAGAAGAATGTGAGGATTTCGGAACTTGAGGCAAGGGTTGAGGAGCTGGAGAAGATGCTGATTGCCAAGGGTTCTACGGTTACTATTCATCAGAACAACGGCATTGTGGGCGATGAGGTGAACGCGCGCAATGTGGGCGTGACAAAGGAAGGAGGCTCGGATGCAGGTAACAGTTAACAATAACAACGGCGTTATTGCGGAGAAGATGGAGTGCGGCGACGTGATCATCTCGGGCGAGGGCGTGAGGAAGGATGAGAAAGGCGATACGACGGAGGAGATAGCAATGGCGATGCAGGCGTATGTGGAGGCTGGGTTGCTTGGCGAGGATTTGCAGCCCAAAGGAATAAGCAATGCGGAGGCGGCGTATATCGCTTCGTGCATATCACAGAAACTTTGGCAGGAGAATCGTTGGAAACCCTTTGAGGAGCTTTGGAGTATTAATCAGTTGGCTTCATATTATCAAAGGGCTTTGTGCCAGAAGAAGTTTGCCAAGTTCATAGAGCTTGTGGGCAAGATTGGCAAGTAGTTGAGAAAGAGGAAGATAAACTGCCTATATGCAGTAGCATTACTGCCTATAGGCAGTTTTTGTGTGGGGAAAGGAGTAACTTTGCACTCGCAATCGGATGATAAATCTGGTTGCGGGTGCTTTTCGTTTATGGGCCCAAGCGGAAGAGCATTCGCTAATTAAAAACAAACGCAGAGGCGCAGAGGCGCGGAGAAATGAAAAATAAGAAATAAGAAATAAAAAATAAAAATTCTTTGCGACTTAGCGACTTAGCGTTTGGAAAGAGTTAAAAATTAAAATTGAGAATTAAAAATGAATACAACGATTATTTCAATTAATGCGAACGTTGGGAACAACGACAACTGCCAGCCACAAATGATGACATCGCTCGAGATTGCAGAGCTGACGGGTAAGCAACATAAGGATGTGATGAAAGCCATACGAAATATGGAGCCTGCATGGGTGAAAGTACGAGGGCGCAATTTTGCGCTGTCGTCCAGAACCTACGAAATCCCTAACGGTGGAACTCGCGAGGTGCCTTGCTACCAACTCACCAAGACTGAGTGTCTGTATATCGCTACGAAGTTCAACGACGAGGCTCGCGCCAAACTGGTGCTGCGCTGGGAGGAGCTGGAGAAGGCTGAGATGGGAAGGAGAATGGCTGACGCAAGATGCCTGCCTGAGCCGAAGGAGATTCTGCGGTTGGCTGACAACATAATCGGTGAGGGTCTCAGGATGCTCAACGAGGATGCAGAGGACACGCTGACGGCTACGCAGGTGGCGAAGACGTTTAACATGACGGTGTTCCACTTCAATGAGGTGCTTCGCGACCTCGGTATTCAGTATCGCAGACATGGGCATTGGAACATTAGCGATGACCTTGCTCACCGTGACTTCGTAAGGATGAGGACGCACGTGAGCTATTCGCTGAAGGGATTGAAGAAGGTGAAGCACTACATGACGTGGACGATGAGCGGGTTGCACTATCTGAATGCGAGGTTGGGGTATCCGAATTTATGACCTACCCAAACCCCACACGACCTACCCAAACCCTCCCCAAGGGAGGGCTTCACCCCCCTCACCCCCTCCAGGGGGAGTAGATACACTTGAAGGCGGTGGGGGGAAGGCGGTGGGATAGGCTATAAGGCGTGATTTGCGGAGCGCCGAAGGTGCGATATCTAAAAGGGCGGTGCGTGAGCGCCGTTGATACAGAATGATTAAATTCATGGAGCGCTGTAAGTGCGACACCTAAAGACTAATACAATAGGTGTCGGTCCTTCAGACCTCAATGTACTATAACAATCTATATGACAGCCCTTGCGGACTGCCCTATTAGGTGTCGCTCCTTCAGAGCTCATTCGCAACAAAGCAACTAATTCTTAATAAAACAGAAAAATCATGGCAGTAAATAGAATAATATTGAGGGATGGGAGGAAGGTTTGCGTTCCCATCACAAAGAAAGAGGAATATATTGCCCTCCGCGACAGCAAGTATAATGCTGATTGCGTGGAGAAGGCTCGTAAAGGCGAGACATTCACAACACGGAGCGGAGAACGGAAGAGCTACAAAGTGAACCTCGTGCAGTTTAACTACAGTCTTACGACCAAACAGCCCCTCACCTGCCCTTCGGGCACCCTCCGACACATACTCGGAGATTCTCAATCTCCGACTTCCCCAGGGGGCGAGGGGGAAGTTAGTAATGCAGGTGATGGAAGCTTTCCTTTGAAGGGTGCGAACTGCGTGGGCAATAGCGTGGGCATGGATGTGGATTTCGATGAAGCCGAGATAGGGAAGATTCCCGAGGTAGTGGAGCGCATTCTGGCGAAGAAGGATGAAATCGGGTTGTTGATGCTTGAAAGGAGCGCAACGAAGGGATTGCATCTGGTCTTTAAGAGAAAGCCGGAACTGAGCCAAGAAGGGAATCTGAGATGGGCAAGCGAATTGTTGGGAGTGCCTTTTGATGAGGCGGCGAAGGATATAACGAGGGTGTTCTTCACACCGACTTCGAAAGATATACTCTTTATTGATGAGGAGATGTTTGAGAGGACCCCCCAGCCCCCCGAGGGGGAGCGTGTTGATAGACATGAAACCGTAAGGGGAAAATCAATGGCTCCCCTTGAGCAGAAAAGCGTATCAAAAAATCACCCCCTCGGGGGGCAGGGGGTCCCAGAAAAATCCAACTTGATAGCCTTCGATTTGTGTGTGAAGGAAGCAGGCTTGAACCCCGATGCTCTTGATGTGTTCGGAGAACATAATTGGCATAAGAATTTGATGGCGGTGATGAGTGCGGGCTTGGCGAAGCTGATGTCGAGGGAACAGGCGTTTGCGGTGGTGGCGGAGAAACTGCCTAACTACTCGCAATATGATGACTGCAAGGCACTAATCAATTACTTCTACGATAACTACCTCACGGTGTATATGAATACGAAGGTGAGGGAGATCAATGCCAAGTCGCAGCAACTGGCAAGGCAGGAGATGAGCGAGGATGATAAGGAGATGGCTGAACTCATGGAGGGTTGGGATGCGCCCAAACTGCCTGAGAAACTGCCTCCGCTCATGGATTTGCTGGTGAGTAATTATGATAAGCGATTCAAGGAAATGCTGTGCCTCTCGGCTCTGCCCGTGATGGCGGCTCATGCCAGCCATTTCAGAGCCGTTTATCTGAATGGCAGGGTGATTGGTCCGCAGACATACGTGGCGGTGATAGGTTCCTCGGGTAGCGGTAAGGGCAACTGTACGGCGCTTTACAAAGACATGGTTGAGCACACGCTTGCAGCACATGATGCCCAGGAATGGGAGAAGGTGCGCAAGAATCAGGAGGAGCGCGACAAGAAGGCGAATGCGAAGGAGAAACCGCAGAAATACCACCCGAAGCTGAGACTCTTTGAGACAACGTCAAGGTCGTCAATACTCGAGTTGCAGACGAACCTCGGGAAGAACGGTATGCTGCTGGGGCAGTTCTCGGAGGTGGATGGTCTTGCCAATGCCTCGCGTGCAGCCTATAGCGACATAGCGGTGTTGCTGCGCAAGGGCTGGGATATGGATACGCACAGGCAGTTCTATATGAGCGAGACTTCGTGCAATACCTATACTAATATGTCGATTTCGCTGCTCATGGCAGGCACGGTGAAGGCGATGCTCGAAAGGATGTTCAATGAACGGAACAGGGAGGGCGGACTGATGCAGAGGTGTATTCCGGTGCTTGTTCCGACGCAGAAGCGCAGTTTCCGACCGCCGAGGCAGAATGTGCTGTCGGCTGAGATGAAAGGCAAGCGCGACACTTTGCTCTTGCAGTTATATAATAAGGATATGGAGCTTGGCGATGAGACGGAGACGCTTGACCTGCCTATGACCACGAAGGCTATTGGCGATTGGTTTGATGAGTTGGAGATGCGCTATAATGACGGCTTGCTGACTGATGCCGAGGCGGATTTGTCGCACCGATGCGGAGAGTTCATGATGAGGACGGCAATTCCGCTTGTCGCCCTGTACGGCGAAGAGACACGTGAGATTGTGGATTTTGCAAGGTGGGTGGGCGAGTATGCGCACTATACCATGTGCAGGATTTTCGGTCACAGCGTTCAGAAGGAACTGACGAGTGCGCATGAGATGCTTGCCCATACGCTTGACGGCCGCAAGACCGCAGAGCCGATTTTGAAACAGTTGCCTGACACTTTCACCTTGGATCAGTTTAAGGAGCAGAGGCTGAAGAACGGTCAGAGTGCTAATGTGAGGATGATTCTTCATCGGTACTTGAAGGCTGGGAAGATTGAGCGTGTGGATAAGAAGGTGTATAGGAAAAAGTGAAAAGTGAAGAATTTTAAAATTGAAACAATGAAAATACAATTGAAAAGAACGATGAAAGCGGAGAGGTGTACGGTGGGAGTATTGCAGATTCTGGAATGCAAGGAGAATTTGCCGACATACTTCTGCGATACGCTTGAACCGAAATGGCGCGAGAAGGGAACGCCGAAGGTGTGGGGTAAGACCGCGATACCAGAGGGCGAGTATGAGATAGTGTTTGGGCAGAGTGCGCGGTTCCATAAGCTGATGCCGTTTCTGATGGATGTGCCTAATTTCAAGGGGGTGATGATTCATCCGGGGAATGACGTGGCGGATACGCAGGGGTGTATTCTTGTGGGGAAAGCCCAGACGCTGAAGGACGGCTCGGCGTTTCTTACGGACTCGCGTAAGACCTTCATCCGACTTTATGACTTGCTGCGGAGCGCGTGGGAGTCGGGCGAGAAGATCAGGGTGAGGGTGGTGTAACATTTGTAACGGATGTAACATGATTTTTACGCACACCCTATGTGTTACGATTTTGCTTTTCTTGCTGCCAAGAATAATGAATTTGGAATGTTTTTGAAAGTTTTGAAAGAAAATGTAAGTAAAAAGCGAAAAAAAATGCCAAAAAATTTGTTTTTTCAAAATAAATGTGTACTTTTGCAGCATGAAACAAAACGTACGTACATATTGGTGGTGGCGTAGCTCGAGATTTGAATAAAGTCGTGAGTTGCTAAGACCGTATATGTACTTATCAAGTATAAAGATATTCTAAGGGTCTGTCGCAAACGCGACAGGCCCTTTTTCAATATTAAGCGGCCTCTCCCCCCGCCCTCTCCCGTAGAGAGGGAGCCGGAGCGCGAAGGGGGGGATGCTGAAAAAAATAGTAAACAGGTAATTCGTAATTTGTAATTAGTAATTAAAACGATATATATGGTAATGAAGGAAATATTGGCGAGAGTGCTTGAGCATGAGTTGCTTTCGCGCGAGGAAATGAGACAGATACTTCTGGCTATCACACGTCAGGAGATTAATGAGGCGCAGATCACGGCTCTGTTGGCTTGCTTGCAGATGCGTGGAATCTCGGTTGACGAGTTGCTCGGTTTCCGTGACGGAATACTTGAGACTGGCGTTCCTGCCCTTCTTGATGCCGAGCGATATATTGACATCGTGGGTACTGGCGGTGATCAGAAGAATACGTTCAACATCTCAACCTGTGCCTGCTTCGTGGTGGCTGGTGCTGGCTACAAGGTGGCAAAGCATGGTAACGTGGCAGCCACATCGGTGAGCGGTGCAAGTAATGTGATTGAGGGTCACGGTGTTAAGTTCACTAACGATATTGACCAGCTCAACCGCTCAATCAACGAGACAGGCATCGTTTATCTCCATGCACCATTGTTCGCCCGTGCGATGAAGTTCGTGGCACCGATACGTAAGGCTGTGGAGTTCCCAACGGTGTTCAATCTCCTTGGCCCTATCGTCAATCCGAGTCAGCCAAAGTGCCAGTTGCTCGGTGTGGCGAACCTTGACCAGATGCGTTTGTATAACAGCGTTTATCAGAAACTCGGTTCTGACTATGCCATAGAGAACTCAATTGACGGCTATGACGAGATTTCGCTGACAGGCAATTTCAAGGTGACAGCCAATAACTATGAGAGGATATTCTCGCCACACGATGTGAAGATGCCGCTTGTGAAGCCAGCTGAGATCTATGGCGGTTCGACGAAGGAAGAGGCGATGAAGATATTCGATTCTGTTCTTGAGAACACGGCAACGGAGTCGCAGAAGAATGTGGTTATCGTGAATGCCGCCTTTGCCATCCAGACGCTTGAGGCAGGTAATATGCCGATAGAGGAGTGCATTGCCAAGGCAAGGGAGAGCATCGAGAGCGGTAAGGCATTGGCAACGCTGAAGAAGTTTGTGGAGGTGAATAGATAAAAGTGTAAAGTAGAAAGTGTAAAGAGTAATGTAGAAAGTGTAAAGAGTAATGTAGAATGTGTAAAGAGTTTATTGATTGCCTCGGATGGAGAAAATACTATCTACATTATTCTCTACTCTTTAAACTTTAATCTAAAGAAATGTCAGACATTTTAGACGAGATAATCGCTAACAAGCGAGTAGAGGTAGAGCAGTTCAAGAAGGAACTGTCGTTCCGTGACCTTGTGGCAAAGGTGGAGAAGGTGATGGATGAGGGCGCGGAAGTGCCTTCGATGCGTGGCGCGTTGATGGCGTCGGATTCGGGCATCATCTCCGAGTTCAAGCGCAAGTCGCCTTCCAAGGGATGGATAAAGGAAGAGGGTAGGGCAGATGTCATTCCACTCTCATATCAGCAGAACGGGGCTTCGGCTTTGAGTATTCTTACTGATACGAAATACTTCGGCGGTTGTGATGATTTCATAAGGATAGCGCGCCAGTCGGGAGTTACTATACCAATTCTATATAAGAACTTCGTGATTGATGAGTATCAGCTTTATCAGGCTCGCCTTTGCGGGGCATCAGCCGTGCTGCTCATTGCTGCCGACCTGAAGAAAGCGGAGTGCCGTGACCTTCTCGAAAAGGCGCACGACCTTCAGCTTGAGGTGCTGCTCGAGATGCATAGCGAGGAGGAACTGGAGTATGTGGAGCTTGAGCCGGATATGTGCGGAATAAACAACCGTAACCTCGGTACGTTTATCACTAAGGTGGGGAATTCCTTCCGCTTGGCAGAGCTTCTTCCTAAGGATGCGTGCAAGGTAAGCGAGAGCGGGATTTCCGAACCAAATACGGTTCGGGAGTTGCGTGAGGCTGGCTTCAGGGGCTTCCTCATCGGTGAGAACTTCATGAAGACGGAAGATCCGGGGAAGGCGTTGAGGGAGTTTATAAGGCTCAGCCTAACCAAGCCTTCCCAAAGGGAAGGATGTTAGATAGTATTATTTTGAACAAGTATTAGTAACATACCCTCATAGCGAATAAAGGTAATATTTTCCTCGCCCCTTGGGGAGAGGATGCCGTAGGGCAGGTGAGGGGCTGTGTGTCTTTTTCTTTATGTTAATAAAAGTTTGCGGAATGCGTGACCCTCAGAATATTGCGGAGGTGTCAAAGCTTGGAATAGATATGATGGGCTTCATCTTCTGGCCGAAGAGCCCGAGGTATGTGTCACAGATTTCATCGCGTGCAGGTATCATTCCTGACCGCGTGAATACGGAGATGCTCGATGGCAAGCAGTCGGATGTGAAATATGTGGGCGTGTTCGTAGATGATATGCCGCAGAACATCGTGACGCGCGTGTATAACTTCAAACTCGACTATGTGCAGCTGCATGGTGATGAGTCGCCTGTGATGATTGATAACCTCAAGGCGACGCTCATTCCTGACATTGCGCCAGACATCAAGATTATCAAGGCGCTGAGCATACGAGAGGCCGATGATGTGAAGCGATGGCGTGAGTACGAGGGACATGCAGACATGCTGCTTTTCGACACGAAATGCAAGTGCGTGGGAGGCAGCGGAGAGCAGTTCGACTGGTCGGTACTCGAGGGGTATGACGGTAATATTCCGTTCCTGCTCTCTGGAGGAATCGGACCAGATGACGTGGAGCGCGTAAAGGCTTTCAAGCACCCTATGTGCGTTGGCATAGACCTCAACTCGAAGTTTGAGACGGAGCCAGGACTGAAGGATGTGGAGAAGGTGAGAGCGTTCATCAGCCTAACCAAGCCTTCCCAAAGGGAAGGATGTTAGATAGTAAAAATAGTACATTGTACATTGTTAAATGGTAAATACAAGAGATGAATAAGATAAATCAATTATTTGCTTCGGCAAAAGACCGTAAGCTCCTTTCCCTCTATTTCTGTGCAGGATGCCCTACACTTGAGGGGACAGGGGATGTGATAAAGTCAATGGAGCGTCACGGCATAGATATGATAGAGGTGGGAATACCTTTCAGCGACCCTATGGCTGACGGTCCTGTTATTCAGGATGCTGCTACGAAGGCATTGCGCAACGGAATGTCGCTGCGTCTTCTCTTCTCACAGTTGAAGGCTATCAAGGATGAGGTGAAGATTCCGCTCGTGCTCATGGGCTACCTTAACGTGGTGTTGCAGTATGGCATTGAGGAGTTCTGCAAGAGCTGTGTGGAGTGTGGCGTTAGCGGAGCTATCATTCCAGACCTTCCTTTCAAGGACTATATGGAGCAGGTGAAGCCAGTAGCAGACAAATATGATATCCGCATCATCATGCTTATCACTCCTGAGACATCAGAGGAGCGCATCCGCTTCATCGACGAGCATACCGACGGATTCGTGTATATGGTATCATCAGCAAGCACCACGGGTGCGCAGAAGTCATTCGACGAGGCGAAGCAGGAGTATTTCCAGCGCATCAACGCCATGAACCTCCGCAACCCTCGCATGATAGGCTTCGGCATAAGCAACAAGCAGACGCTTGAATCGTCACAGGCAAATGCCGCAGGAGCAATCATCGGAAGTAAGTTCGTGCAGCTTCTTGAGCAGGCAAACGGAGATGCTGACAAGGCATTGGATGAGTTGTTTGAGGCACTTTCCAAATAAACTAGAATAGCTAGAAATACTAGTATGACTAGTCTCATTAGAAAAAACTAGAAAAGAAAATGAGCAAATACACAGTAAACGATCTGGGATTCTACGGCAACTATGGTGGTGCCTATATCCCTGAGATATTATACAAGACGGTGGAGGACCTGAAGAATGCGTACCTCCCTATCATCGAGAGCGAGGAGTTCAAGAAGGAATATCATGCCCTTCTGCGTGACTATGTTGGTCGCCCTTCACCTCTCTATTTCGCAAAGCGCATGAGCGAGAAGTACGGATGTCAGCTCTATCTGAAGCGCGAGGACTTGAACCA
>Ga0256407_10006008_pt1 | contig 19032 bp, 7 predicted proteins | sample RumenRJG_04DNA_FD_193489 | JGI IMG/M metagenome (GOLD analysis project Ga0256407, IMG submission 193489) | Bovine rumen microbial communities from Lethbridge, Alberta, Canada - RJG_04 | ecosystem: Host-associated > Mammals > Digestive system > Stomach > Rumen | place: Canada: Alberta | collected... | reverse complement strand
GACCCGCAGTCGGGTGTTTTAGACGAAGTGCCGCAGCGTGGCGGAAGTGTCAGAGTGCATAACGGACTCAAATCTGCAACCACCTATCAAGACTATACCCTCGACAGCAAAGGACAGAACAAGTCGGTTTTACTCGAAGTAGAGGATATCGACACGGAGAACAGTGGCGAGAGCGCTCTCAGAACTGTCAGTACCGCCCTGCAAGTGGAAGGCAACTATGTGGAAACAGAAGTGTTCCAAGCCTTTGTCAGTGGCACTGACATACAGAACGGCGACCTGACCTCAGCAGATAGTGAAGTAGTGTTGCTCGATATAGTTCGCGACCCGGGAGGCAACGGCTCGTCAGCATGGGTCGAAAGCGGTACAACCTACAACTACACATACACCGAAACTTACGATTGGAAAATAGGTGTCGAACTGACCCCCAAATGGGGTGTGAACGTCTCGCAGGACATTGGTGCTGTGGCAGCACCCGAAGGCGCAGGTTCATATATTGGTTCAACATACGAGAGCAGCCGCCAACTAAGCTTCACACTTCCTATCACGCATGAATGGAAATGGGGGTATAAATACAACTATACCTTTACCACCACCGACCGTATCTCAACCAGCAGTAGCAAAGCCAAAGATAATGTGAGCAGTAATGGTGATGTCTTCCTCGGCACTACCATAAGACAGTTAGCCGGTAAAGCCAAGACAGTCAGCATCATCAGCGATAGTATGTTCATCGCACGTCAGCCTGCCTTCAATGCCGGACTGATGAAAATACTCTCACAGGGTACAGACTCCAACGGCAAACACTACTATTTGGTTACAGGTCAGAAGGTTGTGCTCGGTTCACTTGTGGCAGGCACATTCGTCTATACACAATATTATATCCTTAATACTCTCATACCTCAACTTGCATTAGAGCGTCAAAACCTACTTATGAATTTTGACAGCGAAGAGGCAGCTCAAGCCTATGCCGACCAAACAGGCGAGCCTGTGTATTGGTATTACTCGTCTGACGACAAGGTAAGTCTTATTGACTCTCTGCCATACAACACCTACAAGATGTTGACACCAACCAATTCCGACCATGCCTATATCAATCGCGTTGCAGCATTGGATAATATGATTACGCAGTGGGTTACTATTCTCTATCAGAACGAGAAAGAGAAAGTGATGGCACGTATGGCTGGTTCAGAAGTTGGTACATGGTCAGTAAGCAGTGGTGCAACCATCACTCACACTGATACTTATAACGCTTCTGCGCAATACAATGAGATGCCACAAGGCGGTGACCTTGTGGGGTCTTATTGGTCAAGCAACAGCGCCAAAGTCGGACAGAAACTGCTCAAAGATATGAAGAACATAGTCAAATTCTTCAAAGACATGGGCAAAGACCAGATTGGTACCACGGTTGCACAAGCCATCAATGGTTTAGCACGTCCGGAAGGACAAGGTGTTGGAGCAGACCCGACCGACAGAGAAGAACAACAGTCGCTCGGCACAAAAACCAACACGTCAAAGTTCTCACTTGACTACAATCCTATCTTCTCCTATGATAACAATATGAATTTGGCACAAGAGCAGACGGTCAAGAAGACGAGTGGTTTCACTCTTGGAGCAGATAGTCACGGCGACATCACCGTTTCCGTTTATCGCGCGCCATACGACAGTGTATGGGACACGCGTACAGAGTTTATTCGTGAGAATGTAGGCGAAGCCGATAACGATGACCTCCACTATGGCTCGTACGTATTCTATACCGTAGCAGGAAGTACTTATTGTCCACACGAAGCAGAAGAGAAAACGCAGTTCTACAACGAGGGTACGATACTGAACAACGAAACACAGTGGGTTGACAAACCCGAAATATCAATCGACACCTACGAGCAGACGGGCGTTCAACCTGACAAGCGAGCCACTTTCCGTGTTACGCTGATGGACAACGGACAAGTGCAGACGGGATTAGGCGCAAGCGGCACTTTGTTTAACTTTGCACTGTGGGCGGACTCCAACCCCGATGGCGCAAAAGTGTACGTGGACGGTGCACCGCTTATCAATGCTATACCGGTGTTCTTGGTTCCCGGACAGGCAGTGGTAAAAACAGTTGAAGTAGAACGTGGTACAGTCGATGACTACAACAATCTCACACTCGCACTCTCGTTAGCAGACTGTCCAAAGACCAATACTACGCTGAAGTTCTCCGTGCATTTCTTGCCGGTATCCAGCGATGTGTCTATCTCTATGCCGCGCCAGAACTGGATTATGAACACCCTCTCCGCACACGACTCTGTTGGTTACTACCTGCCTGTGGAAATCGACGAGTTTGATATTCACCATAAGAACTTCGACCATATAGAGTTCCAATACAAACTCTCAACACAATCTGAAGACGATTGGGTTAACCAATGTTCATTCTACGCAAGCGATAGTCTCTATCAATTTGCAACAGGTAACAAGGCAATGATACGCAACGGACGCATTGAGCCTTTCCGTTTCTATGGCGAGCGTGACCCGATGGAGCAACAATACGACCTGCGCGCCGTTTCCTTCTGCCGCTACGGGTCGGGCTTCGTAACCAAGTCATCACCTGTCATCAGCGGAACGAAAGACACCCGTCCGCCGCGCGTCTTTGGCGAACCCGAACCGGTGAATGCCATCCTTGGCGTGGGCGACAACCTCAAGCTACGCTTCAACGAACCAATTGCCGGCAACTACCTTGATCCCGACAATAACTTCCAAATCAAAGGTGTGACGAACGCCACGGGTATCACCACCGCTGCGTCTGTCCACTTCGACGGCACTGCAGAGTCCTATGCTATCTCGCAAGTGAGCCGCTCGCTCAGCGGACGCTCGTTCACGCTCGATATGCTCGTCAAACCAACAGCCGCCAACAGAGAACATACTTTCTTTGAACATGGTTCTGACGGCACAGGCGTGCGCTTCGGACTGACCGCCGACAACCGCCTAATGGTCGGCTTTGGTACGTTGCAAATCTACTCCAAGCCGCTCGATACGATGCTCGACTTCACCCGCGTGTGCGTCACTTATAACAACGAGACCAACGAGATACGCTTCTTCGCCGGTACGATGGATATGACTGACCCTAATGCCGCTAAGTTGCCGGCAGGTACGACGTATGATGTAAGCGCACCGCTCGTGTTCGGACGTGGACTTGACGGAAACATGCTCGAACTGCGTCTGTGGTCGAAAGCCCTCACACAGGAAGAAGTAGCCGCCACCAACATGCACTATCTCACCGGCTACGAGCTCGAACTCGTGGCGTACTATCAGATGGCTGAAGGGCATGGGACGCAACTTACCGACAAAGCCGGAGGTGCTACGCTCACATTACATGGCGCCACGTGGAATCTGCCCAAAGGCATTTCACTTGCCATCAATAGCGGAGAGCGCGTTCAACTCAACGGTAACCTGCTCGGACGCTCTAAGGTTTATGACGAGACGCTGATGCTTTGGTTCCGCCCAACAAGCAATACAGGAGACATCTTCTCCGCCGGAAGAGCCAATGACTCAATAGGTACACTGCTGACATTAGTGGACGGAAACCTCGTGCTGCACTCCGACCAATTGATAACCTCTGTCGGGCAAATAAAGGATAACGAATGGCACCACTTTGCGCTCTCTGTTAACCGTACTTATAATAACGTGTCAGTATTCCTTGACGGCAAAATGACTGCCACCTTTGCTGCCATCGAACTGGCTGGTATCACCGGAGCAATGTACTTCGGCGGAAACGGCTTTGAAGGAAACATTGATGAGTTCGCCATCTTCGAGCAGGCACTGCCTAAAACGCTCATCGAGGAGTTCGGCAACCACTCGCCCGTTGGAGACGAGATGGGACTGATTGCATACCTGCCGTTCGAGGAACAGAAACTCAATGCCAACAATGTCATTGAATTGGTATTCAGTCCCAACGACCAACATATCTACAAGGACATCAATGGTAATGTGGTCAAAAAAATAGTGCCGCTCATCCTTACCAATGACCAATCACCAATCACCAATCTGGCTGACAAGACAAACTATGCTCCTGTGGCAGGCAACGCGCTGCTATCGAACCTCAATTTCGACTGGGCATTCAACCAAGACGAACTGCTCATCAACCTACTTATGCAAGACCGCGAGATCAACAAGCAGACTATCTATGTCACCGTACGTGACGTGGAGGATCTCAACGGTAACCCGATGCCTTCGCCGGTAACGTGGGTGGCATACGTGGACCGCAACAGTCTGACTTGGGATAGCCGGACAATGGAATTATGGCAAACCTATGGTTCGGAGTTTGACAACTACAACTATCGCGATATGCGCATCGTCAACAACAGCGGCAAACGCCACCAGTTCACCATCGAGTCCTTGCCCGAATGGATGACCGTCAATCAGTCTTATGGAACAATCCAACCGATTGACGACTATACCGTCCGATTTACCTATGATACTACGCTGCCTGTCGGCACATACACCGATTTAGTCTATGTAACTGACGAGAACGGTCTTTCCGAACCGCTGAAAGTCATCATGTACGTGGAAGCACATTGTCCGTATGAAGAACCCGAGAAATCCAAGTATCCGCTCAACATGTCCATTTGCGGACAAGTTATCATTGACGGCTTTTACGACACAGACAGCGATGACAAAGTTATTGCCCTCTACCGCAACGAGTGCGTCGGTATGGCGAATGTGGCATTTAGCAATCTAACCAACAAGTCGGAGGTTTATATGACTGTCTATGGTAACGAAGCTATGAACAACAAGGCAATTACCTTCCAACTATGGCAGGCTTCTACCGGCAAGGTGCTGATGCTTGCGCCGAACCGTCAGATACTCTTTGCACACGGATATGTCTATGGATGCGGTGAAGAACAACCTGTAGTCTTTACCTCATCGGGGTCAGAGACGCAAAACATCACCCTTAATGCCGGATGGAACTGGATATCCACGAATCTCAACCTGCAACCCGCAACGGCTGCACTCAACAGCGTCATGACGGCGGCTGAACCGTGGAAAGAAGGCGACATCATCAAAAACCCCGCGACGATGCAGTTCAGCACCTATTCCGAAACGATGGATATGTACATGGGTACACTCTCCGCGTGGGATTATACGCAGGTATATATGGTTTATGCCGCCTCAAGCAACACCTTGCGGCTCGGTGGCAACCGACTGCCGGAAGACTCGATGCACGTGACGCTGCGCGGCAATGGTCAATGGAGCCCGATGCCATGTCTGCTCAACCAGAGCACACCGATTACAGAAGCTATGGCAGACTACTACGACCATGCTACAGTAGGCGACCTGCTGAAGAGTCATGACCGGTTCGCCGTCTTCTCGTCTGACAAGAAATGGGTCGGCGACCTCACCGCACTCTACCCGGGTGAAGGATACCTCTTCCGCCGCATGGGACAGGGCGATGTGGAGATCAAGTTCTTCAACAAGGTCACTAATGCAGTTCCGCAACACGCACCGAAGTTCAGCGGCAATGCTGCTACCAACATGACGATGATCTGTCAAGTTGCGAGTGACGATGTACAATGTACAAAGGTGAATGCTTACATCGACGACGAACTCGTTGGCGTAGCCACGAAGATAGACAGCCTGTATTTCCTGACGGTTTCGTCCGATGCAGCCGGTACGCTCCGTTTTGAGACCGAAGAAGGTACACCGTTAACGAGTGAGATGCCAATCTCCTATGTTTCCGACGCGCACCACGGCTTGCTCAAGGCTCCGGTCATCCTGCGTCCCGGCGATAACCGTCCGAACAAGATTATCGAGGATAACCATGTAGTAATTATCAGAAACAATGAGAAATATGATGTTACAGGTAAAAAACTTCAATAAACTGCTGCTTGCCGCCCTGCTCATCGGGGCGGCAGACATAGCCCTTGCAGGAACGCCCTGCGGCATGAATCTGGAGTATGAACTGAGCGGTACTACGCTCGTGCTCACCTCGCCTGATCCGACAGTAAGTGCTACGATTTATTCGCAGGCATTCAAGGACAGTACGGACTTTACGGATGTGCTCATCCCGGACAATGTGACGGAAATCAGTTCCTACGCCTTCTATGGCTGTACGGCACTTACGGAGGTGATTCTTCCTCCTTCGATAACAAGTATCGGAAACTATGCTTTCAATGGGTGTAGTAGTCTTCATCGGGTGTATTGTCGTCCGCAAACGCCGCCGACACTCGATCCGTCGGGAAATATATTCGTCGGCTGCGCGGATGATCTGGTCTTCTGCGTGTCGAAACTTAATTACAAATCCACAACAGGTTGGAGTTTTTATGAAGAAAAGTTCCAGTTCTGCCATCTCGACGAGTACGATGAGCAGTTGGTTACAACAGGTAAGATAACAGAATTCAGCAGTGGTACTCCCAAAACCACCATCGACATCTTCCGTACGCTGCGCAAAGCAGGTTGTTTCAACACCCTGACACTGCCGTTCAACGTGCTGGACATCGCTGCATCGCCTCTCGGAGGAGACAACGTGGAGGTCTATTCGTTCTCTTCCGCTACGGTCGAAGACGGTACGCTGGTGCTTGACATCGAGAAGGTGACATCCAACACCATGACTGCCGGTACGCCGTACCTCATCCAATGGGATAACACTGGTGCGGTACTTAACCGAATGACATTCACCGACATCACATGGGATGCAGACCAATCAGCGGATGAGGCAGGAACGGACGATGTGAGATACATCGGTTTCTATGGCAGAACGCATATCGACGATGATGCCAACCATAGCAATCTCTTTCTGAAAGGCAATAATACACTTTATTGGCCGGCTGAGGACGATGATTCCAGCATGCTGGGCTTCCGTGCGTATTTCCATGTGAATACAAGCAGTCCGTCATCGGCACCGCTTTATCGCGGTATGCCGGCTGCGCTGCGCATCAACTCCACACCAACAGGAATAGAATCCCCCTCGCTTTTAGGAGAGGGACGGGGTGAGGCTGCCGAAAAAGTGCTGCGCGACGGTCAGTTAATCATTATTCGCAACGGAGAGAAATACTCCATAAATGGTCAGAAGTTATGAGAAAGTATATTTCACCCCGTGTAGAAGTGCTGCCTGTACTTCCGTCTGTTTCCATTCTCAGCACCAGTGGAAACAATAACATGCACATTGACAATAATGGCGCAAATCAAGTAGATGCCTGGTGACCCATAAAAACAACAAGAATATGAAAAAACATTTGTATATCTTTTTACTTTGTACTTTGTCCCTTTGTACTTTAGTTGGCTGCAAGAAAGACGAACCGGAAACATTTATTTCAGACCAAGCGCGTCCTGTTTGGACGGCGCCTGAAGCGGGCGATATGACCTCGTCAATGACCGCTGTGGTCAAGGTGGATCTGAAGGCACAGTACCCTGAAAAGGCTTCCGATTGGCAACTGAACGACAATGATTTGCTTGCCGCCTTCAACGGCGAAACCTGCCTCGGTGTTGCTTCACCTAAGGAAGGATTGTTCTTCCTGTATGGGAATAGCAACCCTATAAGATTGACAGGAAATAAAAAACAACACATATATGGAAAACAAACTTAATCTTTTTATCAAGCAACTCGCACAGTGGCGCGAGAGTGGCTTGAGAGTGGCGGGGATGATGGTCCTGGCACTCTTCATTTTGCAATCATCACCTCTGAAGGCGAATGACTACCTGGAGAAGCAGAACCACTACTCGGTGATGGCCACCGGGCAGGATGTGATTCACTTTGTAGTGCCCGTCTATGCCTATGGCAAGGGTAATGACTACTATGTGCACAAGACGAGTTACATCTACATCGACAACATCACAAAGAATGGTGTCTCCGAGAGTGGAACAGTAACGATAGCCAAGGCGTATTCCAAGCGCAGTGCCGATGATTCGGAGAACAAAGATTACTCCGGTGGCAAAGGCTCGGCTTATGTGGAGATGAAGAAAGGTAAAGCCATCGTCACCTCTACCTACAGCGGTATCAACGAGGTGGTTAACGAAGGTGAAAGTTCGGGTAAGATGCTCATTCGTACCGTAGAGGACGACGGTTGCGACCATGTGACGAAGCTCGAGTTCGACTGGTATCCTCCTACGGAGTTGAACCAAAAGAAGTTCCGTATCAACCTGAAGGTCTATCTCTACCGCAACCAAGCCGACCCGAAGGACAACAACCAGTCCTACACCTTCGACTGGCATTTCGACAACAGCGGTCAGAACTTCACCAGCAACGATAACATGGTAGCTCCGCAGCTGATGACTCCGTTCCTCTATACGGTGAGCGAGTCGGGTGCAGCAGCAGGCTTTGGTGCAGCGGCAGTGCCGTATATGACGTTCCAGAACGTGTATGGCTACTATAGTTCGTTGAATTCAAGCAAACTGATCCCGGTAAAGGAGCGTTCGGGTATGATCTATGTGGAGACAACCGACACCGTGCAGCCGGCTTTCTCGGCTAAGTTTGATTTGGAGCGCAATGCGACGACCCATGAGCGCGTGCAACTCAATTCCAATACGGTCAATATTCTGCCTTACCATCGTATCTATGATTTTACGGCAACGGCTGAGACGGATAATACGGATACCTATACCGGCAACCATGTGCTGACCTGGAATATCAAGAACCCGCAACTAGCCGATTTGCTGGACGGTGATATGTTCGAGATCCAGCGGGCGCTGAAATCCGATTTCTCGGACGCACAGCAAGTAACAGTTACCAACATGACCCGCAACAAGGGTACTTACAAGTTTGTGGACAACAACCGCAGCACTTGGACGGGAAATGCCCATGGACAAACGGAAACGTTCGATTATCATGCGACCTATACACCGAATGAGAGCCATGTCATCTATGACCAGAATGGAAACGCCAAGTACAGCATCGATGTTGAGCTTACCAACGAAAAAGTACAAGTATCTTCTGTACCGGTGTATTACCGTATCCGCCGTGCGTCTGCATCTGTTTGGGGATGGAATAACGAGTTGGTGAAAACAACAATGCTGCAAAACGCCAACTATCTGGCTCCGCTTGCTGCTACGCAGGATAACTATGCCAAGGATGCGGACTTTGAGAACAATCATAAGGTTAATTTCCGCTTTAAGATAGAGAACAGTAGTACGCCTCCCGCCTCTTTCGACGATGATGCCTATACGCTGCAGCTGAAAAAATGGGAAACGTTTGAGGACTCCGTGATTTTTCGAATCATTGACTATCCCGGTCGTCCCTCTGAGAGCTGGTTTGCTCCCCGCTATAGTTTGCGCGCACCCGATATGAAGTTCATAAAAAGGTATGGATACTTTAGTGGAGACCAAGAATTTAAAGTGCCCAAAGGTACCGAATTGTACTTCGATGATGGCTGGAACCAACATTTGACTATTTATCTTAATCATGACACCCAATATAGGATAGAAAAAGATAGTAGAGGTTGGTACGGATTCGTAGAAGAGAGTTCAAAAATGGCCTCTTATCCCTATACTCCGGCACTTCAACAATACTTGATTGACAGCCTTAAACCGTTGCTTACTGCTAAGTACCAGCAGGAGTACCAAGGCGCCAAGGCAATGTGGGACAACTCGGCGAAGCTGGTTGTGACGCGTACGATACAGGAGACGGGGCAAGAGATGGAGTTCATCGTTCCGCCCGACAGTATCCGTCGTCAGGAGGATGGCTCGTGGATAGCTACGTTCAGCGATGTAGCCGACCGTGCTTGCTCGCACTATTCGTACAACGTACGCATTGACCAGAGCGAAGCCGATCTGCATGTGTTCGACTCATTGCAACTGCAGCCGAAGACCATCAGTGGTCCGGATCTCTATTTTGACGAGTCGGCTACCATCACCCGCTTCACGGCTACGAAGGGCGATGCCTCGACGGCGATGAAGAACGGCGTGCTGCTGCGCTGGCAGGTGAATAGCGAAGCGGTGGACAGTTACGTACTGACGCGTGTCAAGAAAGGCAGTGACGCCAGTCCGGATACGCTCTATCGTGGTGATAACACCGATTATTTCGACCGCACAGCTCTTCCCAATGTGCACTACGACTACACGGTGGCGACCAGTTACTCCTGCAACGGCAAGAGCACGTCCAACGCTGCTACTACGGAAGGTTGGCGTACGCCTTACGGCGAGATCTCGGGTACTATCCGCGTGACGGACAATAGTGGTATGGCAGGCGTCAAAGTGGTGTTGCAGGACGCAGCAGGCAACGTGCTGGATAGCATGATCACCAATGCCAGCGGTTTCTATCGCTTCGACAGCCTGACCTACGATGGTGCGACCGGAACGGACTTCGCAATCATTCCGACTTCGCAATACGGAAAATTCTCGTATAACAACACCTCTGCCGTCTCGGCTACCGTCTCGCTGACAGTAGCTGAGGCTGTTGGCAGTGTGATAGACTTCGTAAACACGTCCTCCACACGCCTCTCCGGCCGTGTGCTCTATAAACTGAGTACGATACCTGTGCCGGGTGCGATGTTCCTCTTGAACGGCGATACTGTTCGTCGCGACAACACACCTGTCACCACCGGTACGGACGGTAATTTCGAACTCGTGCTGCCGCTCAGCCAGCCTTGCAAACTGCAGGTATTCAAGCCCGGGCACAGCTTCGAAGGTGACGGTATCCTGCATGTGGAGCAAGGAAAAGATACTTTTGCATTGACCAAGCCCTTAGACGGTGTACGGTTCTACGACCAGACCAAGGTACGTCTCGTCGGCCGCGTAGCCGGAGGTAACGACCAGCGTGACCTGCAGCACGGCTTCGGTTTGGGCAAGAACAACCTCGGTGACAACCTGCAACTGGTGCTCCAATTGGAAGGCGACAACACCGCCCAACTCGTGCACGACCCCGATGATCTGTCGCGTGATACGATGCAGCAGCAGGTTTCCTATACGGATATCAACGCTAAACAGGTAGTGACCAACACCCTCTTCGAGAAGAAACGTATCATTCTCCAGCCCGACCCCAGGACGGGTGAATACGCCGTGGATCTGTTCCCGACGAAATACAAAGTGGTACAAGCCACAGCTACGGGTTACGCGACGCTCTTTGCCGCCGGTCAAGGCGCTGAGACTTTCGACCTGACGAACGCACCGCTGACTATTATCCATGATACGCTGGCGACCCATACGAACAGCAATAAGCAATTCGCCACCTCCTACAACGCCGTATATGACCGCATCTATCACAACCCCGTAGTGGTAGGCCTGTCGCAGATCCTCTACGGCATCGAGCGTAAGGGCTATGGTGAGGCAGAGATGGAGTTCAGCTCGATCCGTTCGCAGAGCGACAAAGTGGCAATGTACACGGTGCAAGAGAACGGAACGGTTAACTATCTGATGGGCTATCCTGTCTTCCTCAGCGGACGTAAGTACCAGTTCGTGGCACGGGCGTATGAAGAGTATTTCTATAACAACAACCGCAACGGCGGCGTCGTCGATCGCGTGGCACAACGCGGCGGCGAAGTGACTATCCATAATGGTCTGCATAGCCAGATGGACACGCTGCAGTTCGCGCTCGACGAGAAAGGTGAGAACCGCGCTGTATGGCTTACGGTAGATCAGATAGACGTCAACAACAGCGGCACGAATGCCCTACGCAACGTCAGCACACTGCTCAAAACAGAAGGAACGGCCGTAGAGACCACCGTCTTCAGCGCCTTCGTCAGCGGTGTGGACTTCGAGAGCGGTAACCTCACCGATACAGAGAGTTCCATCGTACTGCTCGATATCATCCGTGACCCTGCCGGTATGGGTTCGACAGCCTGGGTAGATGCCGGTTCGACATACACATTCGGCTATAGCGAGAGTTTCTATTGGAACATGGGCGTAGATATCACGCTGATGAAGGGTGTCAAGGTGACGCAGAATATAGGTACCGTATCCGCTCCTCAAGGAGCCGGTACGTACCTGGGTTCGAATTTCGAGACCTCGCGTCTGCTCTCCATCCCTATTCCTATCAGCCATGACTGGAGTTGGGGATATATGTACAACTACACCGTCACTACCGACAACCGTATCTCCACTTCTCCGGGTATGATGCCGCAGGATGTAGGTGCCCCCGCCGATGTGTTCTACGGAACGACTATCAGTCAGTTGGCCGGTCGGTTCAACGCCGTAGCCGTCATCTCCGACAGCCTCTTCCAGGTGCGTCAACCGGCTATCAACGCCGGCATCATGAAGGTGCTCGGTTCGGGTGCGGCCGCTGACGGGAAGCAGTATTACCTTGTCACCGGACAAAAGACTGCCTTAGGATCGAAGGTCAACAATACTTTCGCCTACACGCAGGACTACGTGATCAATAGTATCATTCCGAAACTGGCTATCGAGCGCAGCAACCTGCTGATGAACTTCGCTGACTCGGCGGAGGCACAGGCTTATGCGAACGCTACGGAAGAACCCGTCTATTGGAATATCGGCAACGCCGACCGGACGGCTGCTACCGATTCCATCAAGAAAGGTTCGTACAAGATGATCTGTCCGGATAACGACCAAGTCTATACCAACCGTATTGCTGCGCTGGATAACATGATATACCAGTGGATAGCTATACTCTACGGCAACGAGAAGGAGAAAGTACACGCCCGTATGGCGGGTTCGAGTACGGAGGTAGGCACCTATTCTATCAGTGCCGGAGCCAGCTTCACACATTCCGATGTATATGCTTCCACCGCAGCCTACAACGAACTGCCGCAGTCCGCCAAACTGTGGGGTCAGCAGCAAGCCTCCAGCGCTACGTTAGCTGCTTCGCAATTAGCGTCCAGCTGGCAGAGCATCGCCAATTTCTTCGGTACGATGGGTAAGGATAAGATAGGCGAGACGGTGGAGTCGGCATTGGATAAGATAGGGGATATATCGCAGATCCAGAACGATCCGGGCGATCAAACTCGCACCAGAGAGAACCAGATACAGGAGATGGGTTCGCAGACCAACGCGTCGAAGTTCATGTTCAATATCGAACCCACTACGTATTATATGCCTAATTACGACAAGAACCATGCCAAGACCGTCACGAAGAACTGCGGTTTCTCGCTCAATTCGGATAACATGGGTGACCTGACCGTAGCTGTCTATCGTGCTCGCACCGACAGCGTTTGGCGCGACACCACGGCAGTGACACGTGACAAGGTGGGTGTACCGAGCAATGATCCGGACCTGCTCTACGGCTCGTATGTGTTCTATACCGTAGCCGGTTCGACCTACTGCCCGCATGAGGACGAACAGAAAACGACATTCTACAACCCCGGAACGGTCATCAGCAATGAGACCCAGTGGGTATGCAAGCCCGAAATGACGATCGATACCTACGAGCAGAGTGCCGTCATGCCGGATAAACGCGCCGTCTTCCATGTGACGCTGATGAACAACTCCTCGCTCCAGACCGGCCGTGCCGCTATGGGTAACCAGTTCGACCTGTCCATCAATCCGAACTCCAACCCCAACGGCGCACGTATCACCATGGACGGTCAGCCGCTCACGCAGTCGATAGGCTTCTTCCTCACGCCGGGCGTGCCTGTCACCAAGACCCTGGAGGTGGAGCGCGGAACGGTAGATGACTACGAGAACCTGACGCTCAACCTCGGTCTTGCGGACTGTCCGATCACGTTTGCGAACCTCAATTTCTCCGTGCATTTCCTGCCGGTATCGAGCCCGGTAGAGATCACATCGCCACGACAGAACTGGATCATGAATACCCTCTCGCCGCATGACTCTATCGGCTATTACCTGCCTGTTGAGATTGACGGATTTGATATTCACCATAAGAACTTCGACCATATCGAGTTCCAGTACAAACTCTCCACGGAGAGCGATGACGCATGGGTGAATCAGTGTTCGTTCTATGCCGACGACAGCCTGTACAACCTCGCTTCGGGCAACAAAGCCATGATCGAGAACGGACGTATCGTACCGTTCCGTTTCTATGGCGAGCGCGACCCGAAGGAACTCAACTACGACCTGCGTGCCGTCACTTTCTGCCGCTTCGGCTCGGGCTTTGTCACGAAAGCTTCGCCTGTGATGAGTGGTGTCAAGGATACCCGTCCGCCGGTAGTGTTCGGCAGTCCTGAACCTGCCAACAGTATCTTAGGTATTGGCGATCATCTCAAGCTGCGCTTCAGCGAACCGATAGCCGGTAACTGGCTGGACGAGGATAATAACTTCCAACTCATCGGTATCACCAATGAGACTAGTCCGACTACCGACGCTTCGCCGCATTTCGACGGCACAGCCGACTCATACGCCGCTTCGATGGTCAACCGCAGTCTCGCCAACCGCTCCTTCACCATCGACCTGATGGTTAAACCGACCGACCCGAATGCCGCGGTCACCTTCTTCGAGCACGGTCTTGACGGTAAAGGTATCACCTTCGGTCGCACAGCGGACAACCGCCTCTTCCTTAAGAGCGAGTCGCAGACCGTCTATTCCAAACCGCTGACGGATAAGATGCTCGAGTTCACACGCGTCGCTGTTACCTACAACAACGACTCCAGCGCTGTCCGCTTCTACGCCGGTACACTGGATATAACGGCAACGCAGTCAATCATAACCGGTAACCCGTCACCCATAACTGCTCCCCTCATCTTCGGTCGCGGTTTGGAGGGTAACATCCTGGAAACCCGTATCTGGACCAAAGCCCTAACGCAGGAAGAGATCACCGTTACCAACCAGCGTTACCTCACCGGTTACGAACGCGAACTGATGGCTTACTACCGCATGAACGAAGGCACCGGCTCAACACTGCGTGACCGTGCTTCCGGTGCTACGCTAACGATGCACAATGCTTCGTGGAACCTGCCGAAGGGTATCTCGCTCGCCCTCACCAAGAACGACACCGTAACGCTTGAACGCAACAAACTGTCCCGCTCTGCCGCATACGACGCCACCTACTTGTTATGGTTCCGCCCGACGAGCAGCAATGGTACGATCTTCCGTGCCGGCGACAAACGCTTCGCCCTCGAAGAAGGCAAACTCATCTTCTACTACGGAGATCAGTCGTCAATCGTAAATCGTCAAATCATAAATGGAACTTGGCATCACCTCGTGCTTGTTGTTAACCGCACGTATAACAACATCGCCGTCTATCTGGACAACCAACTGACAGTCACTTTTGCTGCGGACAGTCTGACAGGTATAGCCGGCGATATGTACTTCGGTGGCGACGGCTTTGAAGGAAACATCGACGAGTTCATCGTCTTCGAGCAAGCACTGCCCAAGACCTTCATCTCCGAGTTCGGCAACCGCAAACCGGTGGGCGATGAGATGGGACTGATGGCCTACCTGCCGTTCGAAGAGCAGATCCAGAACCCCAACGGTGTACTCGAACTCGTCTTCTCCGTCAATGACCAGCGTATCTTCAAAGATGCAAACGGTAACATAGTGGACAAAGTGGTGCCTTTGGTAGTCGAAAGTCAAAAGTCGAAAGTCGAAAGCATGGCCGATAAGGCAAGCTACGCTCCGGTCAGCGGCATCGGTCTGCTCAGCAAGCTGAAGTTCAACTGGACGTATAACAACGAGGAACTGCTTGTCAACCTCAACATGGCGGACTACGAAATCAACCATCAACCTGTTCTCGTGACTGTGCGCGATGTAGAGGACCTCAACGGCAACCCGATGCCGTCGCCTGTAATGTGGATGGCTACGGTTGATCGCAATGCCCTCAAGTGGTACAATAACGAATTGACATTCGAGGCATTATACCCAATCACCGGAAACCCGGCATCCGAGCCTGACTATAATGTTGACTTCGTCTTCTACAACCAGACCGGACTCCGGCATCAGTTCGTCATCGAGTCCCTGCCGGATTGGCTCACGGTCAGCGAAGCGTACGGCGCTATCAATGCCATCAGCAGCAAGACCGTCCGCTTCACGTTCGATGCACAGCTGCCGCCGAGTGTTTATTCCGACTATATCTATCTCACCGACGAGAACGGACTGAGCGAACCGCTGCTGGTGGAATATACCGTAACCGCTATCTGCCCGTACGACGAGGTGGACAAGAACAACTATCCGCTTAATATGTCCGTATGCGGTGAAGTGAAGATTGGCAATATTTACGATACGGATGCCAACGACAAGGTCATTGCCCTCTATCGTAACGAGTGCGTTGGCATGGCGAACATCGCCTTCGATGCACTGACCAGCAAGACCGAAGTCTTCCTGACTGTTCACGGCAACGAAGCCATGAATCAAAAGGAGATACGCTTCCAACTCTGGCAAGCATCAACCGGCAAGATACTTGAACTCGCTCCGAGTCGCAAGATTACCTTCGCACATGGTGCCGTCTATGGTTGTGGTGATCCGACACCGCTCGTCTTCACAACCTCCGGTTCTCAGACGCAGAACATCGCGCTCAATACCGGATGGAACTGGATATCGTTCAACCTGAATCTCCTGCCGGATTCGACGCTCATCAATGACCACATGTCTGCTGAAGGACCTTGGGCGGAAGGGGACCTCATCAAGAACCCCGCTTCACAGCAGTTCTGCACCTATTCGGAAGTGAAAGATGCGTTTATGGGTACGCTCACCGCCTTCGACTATCAGCAGATGTACATGGTATATGCCAAGAACGGTAATATCCTGCGCATCGGCGGTGATCCTTTGGAGCAGAAAGACATGCATGTCACGCTCCGCGGAAACGGACAATGGAGTCCGCTCCCATGTCTGCTCAACCAATCGACACCTGTCACAGAGGCTTTAGCAGACTATTACGATCATGCGTCTGTGGGTGACCTGATCAAGGCACACGACCGCTTCGCGTACTTCTCTGCCGATAAGAAATGGGTAGGTGACCTCACCGCCTTCCGTCCGGGAGAAGGATATCTCTTCCGCCGCATGGGTGCCGACTCTGTCACTATCAACTTCTACAATAAAGCTGCTAACGCTCCGAAGCAAGCACCGGCTTTCCATGGAAACGCGGCAACTAACATGACGATGATAGCGAAAGTACAAAGTGACAAGGTACAATGTACAAAGGTGAATGCTTACATCGGTGATGAATTAGTTGGTGTAGCGACGAAGATAGACAGCCTCTACTTCCTGACCATCCAAAGCGACTACGCTGGCGAACTCCGCTTCGAGACCGAAGACGGTACGCCGTTAATGAGTGAGATGCCGATTAGCTATGTAGCAGATGCTCACCATGGCTCGCTCAAGGTGCCGGTCATCCTCAAACCCGGCGATAACTGTCCGTATAAGATTATCGAAAATGACCATGTAGTAATAATTCGCAACAATGAGAAATATGATGTTACGGGAAAGAAACTTAAATAATAATTCAACAAATATGACTAAGAAATTATGGATAATCGTTTCTTGCGGTTTGCTGCTTCTGGCAGCAGGCTGCAAGAAAGACGAACCGGAAACATTTGTTTCGGACCAAGCGCGTCCTACGTGGACGTCACCTGAAGCGGGCGACATGACCTCGTCAATGACCGCTGTGGTCAAGGTGGATATGAAGGCACAGTACCCTGAAAAGGCTTCCGATTGGCAACTGAACGACAATGATTTGTTAGCCGCCTTCAACGGCGAAACCTGCCTCGGTGTTGCTTCACCTAAGGAAGGATTGTTCTTCCTGTATATAGCAGGAACGGAAGGCGCCGTCACACTCCGCTACTACTCCGCGCACTACAAGAACTTCTTCGAGGCGAAGGATGCCTTCACCTTCGCCAACGACGCCCACCTCGGCACCGTCGCTGAACCCTTTGTGCCGACATTGGTAGAAGTTAAGTAAATAGCATTTCTATTTATTCTCCGAGAGGCGGAGCACGTTCATCGTGCCCCGTCTCTTTTTTTGTGTCTACACTCCGCATGGCATGTCCTGCTCGGTTCTAAACCGCCTCGCGCTCCCCCATTGTTGTCTGGTTTTAGCTTGTCTATTTTTTTATATAGCTTGTCTATTTTTTTTCTTTGTTTATTGTGTCCACATCGGATGTGGACATCTAAAATCTATGTTTATTTCAGGTCGATTCTATCGACCGCCCAAACAAGCAAATACTATGGCTAAATATCAATCAATGACTTATACCCAGTTGGCGGAACGTGCCGGTGTCAGCCGTCGCACGTTGTATAATTGGCTGCATGCCTACGGACATTATAACAAGTTACAGGCATTGGGCGTGACCTCTCATGCCAAGGCATTGCCGCCCGCCGTGCGTTATATCTGCGAAACATTCTGCATTGAGGTAGAATGATAAGCAGTCAGTTTCTTTTTATACCGCGTGCTCCGCCTCTGATACCTGACATATGGACACGCGTTTTTACTCCTTCCTGCAATTTGCCATGTGGGTAGGAGTGGGAATTATTGGGCATTATTGGGAACTAGTGGGAAGCATCGGGAAAGAGCCCCTCTCAAATGTAGTACCTTTGCACTCGATTTCGAAATCTAAGAATTAATTTTAAGTATTAACCTGCATTTACGCCCGCCTTGCTCTTTAGATTTTTTAGGGAGCAGATACAACGCACAATTGAAGGAGTTATGTGGACATAATGACTGAGATTGAGTGCAGGGGAAACGGGTCAGAAGGTGTTTTACAACAAACGTGTTTGTTAGTCACACATACTGACTTGTGACCCTGAACGGTGCGGCAGTAGATGCCCCTAAAAAACTAAAGTAATGTCACAAGTAAAACCGATGGGACTTATTGAGTCCATGAGCGGCAAACTCTGTAGCCACTCCGACATGTATTTCTTCCGCAAGAACGGCAAGGTGTTCTCTGGCAAGATCTGTAACCCCTCCACCAAAGAACCAACTGCCGCCCAACAGGCACAGCGCACCAAGTTCGCCACCGCCAGAGCCAACGCCAAGACCGCCCTCGCTGACCCGGACCAGAAAGCAGCGTATCTCACTGCCTTCAAGAGCCAGAAGAAGTACAGCGATTTCAGCGGATACGTCTTCGCAATGGAGTATGCCAAACTCGGAGATTAAGCATCAGCAATATATGGCGGATTAAAAGTCCAGTACAATGAAAAAGTCTCTTTTGCAACTGATCCTCGCTACAGCAATGTGCATCTTCGGGTGCGCCTTGCTTGTAGCAGGGCTGGCACTTCCCCCTGCCGGCA
>Ga0256407_10006007_pt1 | contig 19032 bp, 20 predicted proteins | sample RumenRJG_04DNA_FD_193489 | JGI IMG/M metagenome (GOLD analysis project Ga0256407, IMG submission 193489) | Bovine rumen microbial communities from Lethbridge, Alberta, Canada - RJG_04 | ecosystem: Host-associated > Mammals > Digestive system > Stomach > Rumen | place: Canada: Alberta... | reverse complement strand
ATGACATCCTCAACGGCAAAACCACTGCCGCGGATGCCATATTGGACAGAATTGTCCACACAAGTAAACGTTTTACCCTCTCGGGGAGTTCATTAAGGAAAAAATGATTATTTTTGCATCGCCATTAGACTAAGCACACAAAAGTGAACGGATATCCCCGTTTTTGGTGGGTGGATATCCTCCGTTTTCACCATTCCGAAGTACAAGAATGATATAACAGACAGTTCGGACATCTGCAAGAGTCTCGGCATAAAGTATAAGGAAACAGACTTGATAATTGATGGCGGTAATATCGTGTTGTGCGGAGACAAGGTTGTCATGACCGATAAAGTATTCTCCGAGAACCGTTACAAGAAAGGCGACCAGCATCTGCTTGATAAACTCTCCGAACTTTTCGAGCATGAGGTCATAACAATCCCATGAACTTCGCTTGGAACATGCGATCCAGACTCCGAAAAAGATGTCTTCGGTCATGCCGATGGCTTCATCAAGTATGTAGGAGACCATCACATTCTGATGTCAAATCTTCGGGAGTAGTCACCGAGACAGGCTGATGCCATCCGTGAGGTATTAGAAAACAACGGACATAGTGTAACTGAGTTATCCTTCGATGTAGCTTCGTCAAATATCGATTACAACTGGGCATACATCAACTTCTTGCAGATTGGCAATCACATCATCCTCCCCTCTTTCGGTATAGATGAAGACTCGCAAGCAGTATATAAATACAAGTAAATGCATATGGTGTGGTAGGACCGAAGCCGATGGCGCCACATTTTATGATAAACCTCATATTGTTACGCACGGCCTAGGAGGCCAGGAGATTGGAGTCGATGTATGCGATGATTGCAATCACTACTTTGGTACCGCACCAAGGGCTGGTATACCTCCGATAGACTTAGCCTTTAAAGAGATTTTCAATGCGTTCATGACTTTCGGTCATAATCTCGACGAGAATACTTACAAGCATTTTAAATCGGTATTTTTCGAGTATAGGCATAGCAAACATACCATTAGGATAAAGTCAAATTTCAATTCGCATAATATCACCACCCAGTTCAAACGAGGACTCTATGAAGTATTTCTTCAGAGATACCATGCGGTAACAGGCAACGGTAACCATCCTATGTTTGACACAGTAAGAAAATATGCAAGATACGGAATAGGAAGTCCTCACGTTCTGTACACATACAATATATCATATTTGAACCAGGAGAAGCTGATATGTTGAAGATCCCGATGAAGGATAAGATTCTCGAAGAAATGAAAACTCTGGAGTATATCTTTTTTGGATGGGAGGACATCGGTTTTATTTAGAAGTGTTTCCTGTAGCTTTTCGCATGAACGGTAAGGCATATTTGGAACAGGAAGCAGAGCATGTCCTTATTAATGTCTATGGAGATGAACACATTTTCGAGTTTGATGATGTCATGCAGATAGACTTCCTTATGCAAAGATTCAATAACTAAACACCCCACAAATATTAACGTTAGTATAGATAATGAAAATGCTGCATACTGTATTGAATGATATATTGAGTTGTATTGCATATTTATATCCCATGAATATAAGTTTGAAGATTGAACATTTGCGTGAAATCTTATTTACCCAGTGGATAAGTCGTTATCTTGACCATCTCGGAGAAGGTAGTACAATAGGCTTGGGTTGCCAGCTTCAGGGCGGTGGAAACAAAAATATATCTATTGGGGATAACACGATATTGGTAAGTCACAATATTCTTGGCTGTTGGACATCTCATAACGGTATAAATTATGATCCGCATATAATAATTGGAGATAACACAGCTATAGGTGAATATACACAGATCTCAGCTGTAAAAGAGGTAAGGATAGGTAATCCATCTCATTATATGGTTGAAAACTTCCTCTTTCAAGTCATTTACAATCAATAAAATTAGGATCATGCTAAAAAAAATATTTTTATCTATATTGGATATTGTAGTTAGGTTATATCCATTGAAGATTAAGGATAAATTAGAGTACTACCGTGCGGTAATTCATAACCATTGGATTAAACATTACTTTGGATATTTGGGTAACAAAAGTGGTGTTGGATTTGGTTGTCAACTTCAGGGGGGGCAATAAGAATATTTATATTGGAATCAACACTGGGATAGGGAAACATGTGATCCTCGGTTGTTGGAAACATTTTTTGGATAAAGATTATGAACCAAAGATAGTTATTGGAGATTACACCAATATAGGAGACTACACTCAAATATCAGCGGCAAATAAGGTCATAATTGGTAACGGAGTCTTAACTGGGCGTTATGTTTATATCAGTGACAACAACCATGGGTCGTCTGATTTCGCAGAATTGCACATAAGACCAAATCAAAGAAATTTATGTATTAAAGGTCCTTTTGTAATTGGAGATAATGTTTGGATTGGCGATAAGGTGAGTATTCTCTCAGGTGTCACTATAGGCAAAGGCTCCATTATTGGCTGTAATGCAGTCGTAACACATGATATTCCACCATATTGTATTGTTGGTGTTGTACCTGCAAAGATAATAAAGTTAGTAAAACAAGATAATTAGATATACATGAAAGTTCTATGGTTTGAAATTTCAGTACCAGGGAGATATAAATCTGACAAGACACCTGTCAATGGTTGGCAAGATTCTTTGGAGAATATTGTTAGGACATGCAATGATATTGACTTGACAATAGCTTTTGAGGGTACTGAAGGAATGATGCCTAATGAGGTTGATGGTGTTAAATACATACCATTGGTACCACATTATACATTTTGGGATAAGAAATACAGAAATTTCAGCAATCGTTGGAATAAGGCAAACAAAGTAGTGCCTCTTGCTGTGGAATGTGTAGAAGAAGTTAAGCCTGACATAATTCATTGCTTTGGTACAGAATGGGAGTTCGGACAAGTTGCAATATATACTGATATACCCGTCGTTATACACATGCAAGGATGTATTGCACCTTATAATGATGCCCTGTTTCCTCCTGGCTATAGCATAAGTGACAGAATATTGCAGTCAGGCTTGAATCTTAAAAAACAATTCTATATATGGCGTGATAGACGTTTCAATGCCTCTTGGAGAGATATGGAGCAGAGTAACTTCAAAGCTGTCAGTAACTATATGGGGCGAACTGAATGGGATAGACAACTTGTAGAATTGTTTCATCCTGGAGCTAAGTACTTTCATGTAGAAGAAGCTTTGCGACCTTCCTTTATCGAGAACGCACAGGAATGGCGGCCCAAGACTGGAGTCCATAAGCTACGCCTTATTACAACTGGATGTAGTAGTCACTGGAAAGGTATGGATGTACTTCTTAAGACGGCGCATGCTCTTAAAGAGCAAGGAGTTGATTTCGAATGGCTTGTTGCTGGTAATATGGGTATGAAGAAAGAGATTGAGCGTAAAGAGCGGCTGGTATTTGAAGAAAATAATGTTAAGTTGCTTGGGTTTACGGGTCCTGATGAATTGCAACAATACTTACTGTCCTCTGACATATATGTTCACACAGCGTATATCGACAATAGCCCTAACGCTATATGCGAGGCTCAATATTTGGGGGTACCCATTATCTCTACAAATGTTGGAGGAATATCGTCGCTTGTCATTGATGGCGAAGAGGGAAAGCTTGTACCTGCCAACTCTTGCTACAATATGGCTTATGAAGTTATGTCATTATCCAATGACATTGCCCGGCAAAAGAAATATTCAGAAAATTCTCGAAAACATGCGGTAGAAAGGCACAATCCAAAGCACATACTTCTTGAATTGGTAGAATGCTATCGTGCAGTAATAGAAAATAATATATCAATTATAAAATAAAAATTTAGTCAATCATTGGCTCTCTAGGTTCTTACATATTATTTTTAATAAAATTATACGAATAATGGATTTTCCATATATTTTTCTTTTATTTTTATTGCTACTATTGGCATATTTAGAATGGCGAGAAAAAGCTACATCTCAATTATATTTTAAAGTTGCATGTTGTATAGTATTTTTCTTTGTGGCGTTTAGAGCCCCTATTGTAGGCGCTGATACTTGGAACTATTATAGATTTGCAACAGGTATGAGATCTTTTTACAATTATGATACTAGAGATCCTGAACCATTATATCTTCTGTATAATGATTTCTTTAGGAAGTTCTGTCCCATAGGCATTGTATTTATGTCTGTTAATACTATAATAATTTTTTCTCCAATTTATTATATCTTAAATAAATGCTGTAAGTATAAAGCTTTCTCTGTATTGTCATTTTTCCTATTATATAATTATACGACATATTTTACAGCTTTAAGACAAGTATTGTCTTTAGCGATCATCTTGTGGGGTGTTATCTATGTTATGGAAAAGAAAAAATATAGATGGGTCGTATATTTAGGTTTAGGTGTTCTTGCCTGGTTAATGCACACAACTGCAGCAGTTGTAGCACCTTTGTTTATTTTTGCTTATGTTTTGCGTTTAAGAAATAGGATTATACCAATTGCTGCAATATGTATAACGGCTATCTTAGGTATTGTGTTAAAAACATTTAATATTTTAGATACATTCAACTTCTTGCTTTCATTCAATTTTGAAGCAACTGAACGCATATCTTTTTACTTGCAAGATAGCGAGTTGTTAGATAATATTGCCATAAATGTCGCGCTTCGTAATACGATCTTAGGAATCATAATCTTTTTATGCATCGATCGTAATAAAATGAATCATTGGTTTGCGAAAATATATTTATTAGGTATACTTATTTTTAATTTGTTTATATCTGTACCAATGATGCAACGAATGGTTGCTGGTAATATGTTATTCATAATAGTGGTAATTTCATGGATTTTTGAAAGTCAGAATTATTTATATAGACATAAACAACTCATTAACATTGTTATGAGTCTAATCATATTGTATTTTACTCGTTCATATATTATCGTAAATACAGATTACGATATACATGATGATGCTAAGATGCATCCCTACTATTTCTACTTTGAGGATTATAGAAATGCACCTTCATTTATGCTAAATTGATAGATTGTAAAAAAATATTATGAAGCCAAAAATTATAGCAATGTATCTTCCTCAATTTCATCAAACACCCTATAATGATGAATTTTGGGGAAAGGGATTTACTGATTGGGTTACAGTAAAGAAAGCAAGACCTCTGTTTAATGGACATGTTCAACCCAAGATTCCATTGAATGAGAACTATTATGACTTGTCGAAACCGGAAAATGTGGAGTGGCAAGCTAAATTAGCTCGGGACCATGGCATTTATGGTTTTGGAGTGTATCATTATTGGTTCAATAATGACAGCAACCTATTGACTAAGCCTGCCGAAATACTCCGCGACAGTAAGAATGGGTATGTAAAATACTTCTTCTCATGGGATAACGCTAACTGGAGACGTTCTTGGAGTAATGTAGATGGAAATGACTGGGCTCCAATGGTAGATAAGTCCATGCAGAAGAAAACAGATGTAAAAATTCTAGTGCCGTATATTCTAGGGACAGAGCCTGATTGGGAAAATCACTACAGATATTGTAGCACACATTTCCATTCTCCCAACTACGAGAAGGTGGACAATAAGCCAGTCTTTTGTATTATAACATACTCTGACGAGATAGCCAAGATGTGCGATTACTGGAACGAACTTGCTAAGAAAGACGGATTCGATGGCATGGTCTTTATCTTTCAGAACACTCCGCACAAAAACATTCCATCTCGGTTCTATCGTTATGACTATGAGCCCCACTATGTAGGTTGGACGAATTTCTGTCTTCTGCATAGGGCTATCAATAAGTTATTGAGAATGATAGGGCATGACCCATATGGAGGATTAGTAAAGCTTGGTTACGATAAGATATGGTATAAACTTCTAAATCATACAAAACGTTGCAATCGTCCTAACGTCTTTCCAGGTGCCTTCGTTGGGTATGATGATACGCCAAGACGTGGTGGAAAGAAATCAAAGGTATTGGTAGGAGCAACACCAGACAAGTTCAAGATGTATTTTAAGAAGTACATGAGTTTAGTAGCTGCTCAAAAGAAAGAGTATGTCTTCTTTACAGCCTGGAATGAATGGGGAGAGGGTGCGTTTCTTGAGCCAGACCAAGTGAATGGATATGAGTACTTGGATGCCATAAAAGAAGTTATGTCAGAGTTATAGACAACAAGTTTTATGAAAGAATTTAATGTAATAATTCCTTCAGCATATAAGGATTTCGCATTCTTACCTCGAGTTGTAAAGTTCGTGAAAGAATATATAAGGCCCAAGGAAATAGTCATCATCATCAATATTCGGCTTTCAAAGTTTCTTCCACCTTCAATACGCAATGATAGAAATGTGATTGTTGTTGATGAAAATACAGTCGTGGACAATCTTAATTTCGAATATGTAAAAAGTTGTCTATCTCGTCATGGATCTCCTACATTTCGGACAGGTTGGTTCCTTCAGCAATTTCTAAAGTTAGGTTTTGCCACATCTAAGTATTGTAATACAGAATACTATCTTAGTTGGGATGCTGACACCCTTCCACTTCGTTCCATAAAGTTTTTCGATGAAAGTGAACATCCTTTTGTTACAATGAAGAAAGAGCATAATGAGGCTTACTTCGTTGCTTTGAAACGTCTGTTGAAATTAGACAAATATGCTAACTTTTCATATATCGCTGAGCACATGATGTTTCAGAAAAGTGCAATGCTGAGTATGTTGAAGGAAATTTCAAAGTGTAACATAAGTGGCGATAACTGGATTGAAAAAATCGTCAATGCTACCGAGCCAAAGGAAGTAAATTCCTTTTCAGAATTTGAGACCTATGGAAATTATTGTTTAAACCGGTATCCAGATATGTATGCTATTCGTCAACTGAATACATTTCGTAAAGCCGGATACATTAATGGTCGCTTTATTAGTGACCGTAAGCTTGGTTTTATGGGATTTGATCTGGATACCGCCTCTTTTGAATTAGGGGACTATGGGTGCGGCCTTAACAAGCCTGCAACATATTTATATGCGAAGTGGATCAAATTTAAGGAGAAAATAATAAAGAAATTGATATGAGAGTATTAGTATATACAGGTGGACTGGGTAACCAGTTATTCTGTTATGCCTTTACACAATATTTGAGGAATAAATACCCTCAAGAAAGCATCTTGGGAGTCTATAACAGGACGAGACTTAATGAACATTATGGACTGGAGATTAACCGATGGTTCAATGTTTGTTTGCCACGACAGAAATGGTATTCGTCTATATTGACTTATTTCTTATATGCAGTTAAAAAGGTAACTGGTTGGACAGGGCTTTTGGATCTGCATCAGGGAGATGTTGTCAATCCAAATGCAATTGTGGGATGGGCATTTAGACCTGTTAACAAGTATGTGCCTCAAGGTGAATGGATTTCTTGGAATGTAAGTAAGGAAGGACTCTCTGATAGAAACAAACAGGTACTTTTAGATATTGAAAGTACTAATTCTGTTTTTCTTCATGTACGTAGAGGTGACTATCTTTCCCCAACATATAAGCAGATGTTTGAAGGCTGCTGCGGTATAGATTACTATCAAAAGGCCATTGAATATATCAATCAACATGTAGAAAATCCAAAATATTTTATTTTTTCTGATGACATAGCGTGGACGAAGGATAATATTCCTCTTGATTCACCTACATATATAGATTGGAATACCGGTGAAAACAGCCCATATGACATGTATCTGATGAGTCATTGTAAGTATGCTATTATAGCTAATAGCACCTTCAGTTACTGGGGAGCAAGACTTGGTCGGAAGAAAGATATAGTTACTTATCCTACGCGTTGGTTCAATCCACCACATATGGTTAGCGACATGTTTCCTCAAGATTGGTTAAAGCTATAAATTGTTTCCGTAATATGCGTATTTTATATTTTGTAAATGGAATAGGATACAAAGGTGGTATAGGTCGTATTGTTGTTGACAAAGCTAATTATATGGCTGATAAGTTAAACCATGATGTTGCTATCTGCCTATATGATAATAATTTGAACTCCGCCTATCCTGTTTCTCCAAAGGTTAGACTTATCCCATTAGGGGGGGTATAAAGCTAAACTCTAGTTTGTTTGGTAAGTGTTGGGGCGTAATCAAAAGTGCATCACTTATGAAGAGCGTTATTCACGATTGGAAGCCGGATGTTATTGTGAACGAACAAACCCAAATGCTTACATGGATGCTGCCATTTGTATGCAGGCAAATACCAAAGGTCATGGTAATTCATTTCTCTCGTATGGGAATGGAATACAACTTAGAAGGAAAGACCAAGTTATTCAAAAGAACTTACTTTCATATAGCAGAATCCATCTATTCACGATATAACAGATTTGTTGTCTTGACAAATGAGGACTCTGCCAATTGGAAATTGAACAACAAAATGGTCATCCCCAATTTTTCAACATTTACTACCGATACTTTGTCTGACTTGAAATCAAAAAGGGTCATATGTGTAGCAAGGTATCATGTTCAGAAGAGACTTGATCTGTTACTTAAGATATGGTCTCTCGTATATCCAAGCCATAAAGATTGGAACTTATCAGTGTTTGGTTCCGGTCCTGATAAAGCTAAACTGCAAAAGCAAGTTCATGACATGAGATTAGACAGCTCGGTCACACTTAATGAGTCCGTTGATGATGTGAAAGCAGAATATCTGAAAAGTTCTATTTTCTGTCTTACATCTCAACATGAGGGGCAGGCATTAGTACTTTTAGAAGCCATATTAATAGGTCTTCCAATCTGTGCCTTTAATGTAGTTGGTGTGAATTGGATTAAAGCAGCTGCCTTATCTTGTGATTTTGGTGATGTCGCAACATACGCCAACAATCTTATGAAACTAATGGATGATGCACAGCTACGAAAGAAATTACGCGACAAGGCACTAAAAGAAGTTGCTCCTAAATATGAGATAAATCATATCATGAGTATGTGGGATGATCTCTTTGTAGGATTGACTTCGTGCAAATAGTATCATTTCCTTCTATGCTAATATCTATAATACATTTATTTACGATAGACAAACATAATATTTTGTGTTTCTTAATTTTAATAATTTTTGGTCTCAGTCAACAAGAAATTTCAGCCCAATCGGTTGCTTGTTCTAATAAGCCAGCATGGATAGAAAACTTTACAGGTAAATCCATAAACCAGGAAAAATGGAGATTCGAGACACACTTTGATGGAAAGTTGAGCTATTTAACAGATCCGGACGTAGTGGTTCATTCAGGAAAATTGTATTTGACCTTGTATAATAAGCACCAATGGAATAAGAAAAATTTGGATGCATGTACTATTCTTTTTACAAAGGCTAAATACAATATGATGTATGGAAAAATTGAAATTCGGGCCAGGATTCCTTTAAAATCAGGTTGTTGGCCAGCTATTTGGATTCGGCCACAACGAGAATTGAAAGAGAAGGTTGTTCCTGAAATAGATTTGGTAGAATGGACCTCGTGCTTTAATAGGAGAACGTTTCAGGCCAACTTCCATCTATGGGGAGAATTTGGTGGAAAGAAAAATAATCATACTCAATATCCTAAAAGGTTTACTCTAAAGAAGGGGACTTTAAATAGCTTTCATATTTATTCTGCAGAATGGGATATAGAAAAAATGATAATCAAGATAGACGATAATCTAGTAGGTGTCTGGCGGAAGAAAGACTATCCTTTTTGGCCGTTCGACATGCCTCAAGAGTTATGTCTACAGATGGCATTTGGAGGTTGGGCGGCGAGTTGTTCTGCTGCTGATGATGTCTTGCCACAAGCAACTATCGTCGATTGGGTGAAATATTATCCACTTAAAAATATTAAGTAATTTAAAGCAAGTTATGAACATACTTTTTTACGATAAAGACATGGCTCCTGGTGGTATCGCAGTCGTTACAGAGACATTAGCAACAGCCTTAAAACTCAAAGGACATAGAACAGGTGTTTATGTTTTAAATTTAGCCGACGACGAGATTGTTAATCGCTTACCAAATGATGTCCCTGTGTACGAAGGGGCAGGCATAAAAATAAGCAAGCGTAATGTCCAAATGATGAGAAAAGTCCTTATTGACAATGAAATTGATGTAGTTGTTAACCAACAAGGACTTAATCCTATTCCTATAACAATATTAAGCAGGGCCCGAAAGGGTCTAAAGACAAAAGTAATCTCTGTATATCACCTCCAAGTAAACACAAATGGAAGAATAAAAGGAGTAGAGCAACAAATAGAAAGATGTCATAATAAAATTAAAATACCTCTTCTACGTTTGAAATTGCGCTTGTACAAGTGGATAACCTCTTCTTCCATGTGTTACGTATATAAGAAGAGCGACCTTTATGAATTGCTATCCCCCTCTTTTGTTCCGCTTTTCAAAGAATTTACAAAAATTAGGCATCCAAAGAAATTATTGGTTCAAGCCAACCCTGTAACTTTGTCGCCAGCCAGAGATACGGTAAACATTGAAGGAAAGAAAAAAGAGATTATCTTTGTTGGCAGACTTGATTATATGCATAAACAACCCAACAGGGTATTAGACATGTGGACCTTGCTGTACAAAAAATACCCCGATTGGAATCTTACATTTGTTGGCGACGGCCCTCAAAAAGAGGAGCTTGAAGCAGACGTGAGGAATAAAAATATTCCTAATGTAAATTTTGTAGGATTTCAATCCCCAAGATCATATTATGAAACGGCATCTATTCTTATCTTGACTTCGGAATATGAAGGTCTCCCGCTTGTCATAGAAGAAGGAATGTCATACGGAGTTGTACCATGTGTTTATGATAGTTTTCCTGCTTGCACAGATCTGATTCAAGACGGTGTCAATGGCTTGATTCTTCCGAAAGTAAATGGTAGATTTGATGCTAAGCATTCAGCTGATTTGTTATCAAGTATTATGTCGGATCAAAGCAGACGACAAGGTATGGCAAAAACAGCAATAGAAACATCACAAGACTTTTCATTGGAAAAAATTACCAAGTCGTGGGAGAACGTATTGGCATCTGTAATTAGGGGGGGTAAAGCTAAGTCTGTTAAAAGATAAAGAGATTATTTTTGTTGGACGTTTGGATAATACTCATAAACGTCCACATAGGGTAATTGAAACCTGGAAATTCTTAGAAAATAGATATCCAGAGTGGAAACTCACATTTATAGGTGATGGACCTGAACGAAAAAAACTTGAAGATCATGTGAAAGCTTTAGGATTGAGGCGAGTATTTTTTGTAGGTTTTCAAAATCCTATAAAGTATTATCAAAGAGCCTCTATATTGTTATTGACATCTGAAATTGAAGGTTTCGGACTAGTACTGGTAGAAGGAATGAGTTTCGGTGTAATTCCTGTTGCTTATGCAAGTTATACTGCTGTATATGATATAATCGATAATAATAAAAATGGAATTATCATTCCATATCATGAGGATGGCTATCCTGCAGAATATGCAGCTCAGAAAATAGGTGAACTCATCGACGACAAAGATAAACGAGCCAAAATGGCATTTTCGGCAATAAAAGATAGCTATCAATATTCATTGACAACTATATGCAAAGAATGGGAAAAGAAGTTGTTCCAACTGATTAATTGAATAAAATGACTCTTGTCCAAGTTTCTTCCCCTAATACGACTTGAAAGCTAAAGAAATACCTTCATTACGAAATACTAATGTGCGAAGGAAAACAAGGATACCTATTGTCTTTGAATAATCTGACATTAATAACCAAATGTTGTAAAAAATATCAACTAACTAAAAGTATAAAAAATGTCACGTTTCATAGAACTTCATAAAAACGATAGTGAAGAGACACCTATTTATATTAACATGAATTGGATTATAAGCGTTGAGGAATACGATAGGTAGGGCGGTACTTTAATCAAGTTTGGAGTAAGGAATGATAGTGGTGGCGCGCAAATCGTAATTGTCTCAGAATCATATTCTACAGTTAAAAGTAAGATTGAATGTTAGACTCTGTAATACCAATAGATGTTGCCATAAGTGATTTCAAAAATCATTTGTTGTCACATTCTCGGACCATACTATCAGCTAAGTATGGTGATGGGAAAACATATTTTCTTTCTCAGTTTGTCAACGATGCAACGGTTAAAGAGCATTTTGATTTTCTGACAATATATCCTGTTAATTATCAAGTGTTAGAAAACAAGGATATCTTCGATCTCATTAAGCGAGACTTGTTGCTGCAAATGATTTCAAAAGGAATGATGGAGACATATGAGATACCTGACAACGTGGCTCTTGCCTTCTATTTGCAAAACAAGTGTGGAACAGTCGCGGAAGCATTTTTGCCTTTTCTTCAAGCCTTGGACTCAACCCAGCCTGTAGCAAAAGCTCTTATAGCAGGATTAGCTGGATTAAAGATGTTTAGGAAATTGAGAGAGAACTATAAAAAATGGAAAAATCAATTCAAAACAGATGATCAGATAGAAACCTATATAATTGAGAATGACGGCATCATTTATGAAAATGATGCAATAACAGAGATAATACGGTCAGCAATAGCAAACTATAAGAGTGATCATCCACAGAAAAGAGTGGTTCTTATTATAGAAGACTTGGATAGAATTGACCCAGCACATTTGTTCCGCATACTGAATGTATTCTCAGCTCACATGGACTATGGCTATCGGCTGGGTAAACCTATAGATAACAAATTTCTTGTTGGTAATAAGTTTGACTTAGACAATGTTGTCATGGTGATGGACTATCAAAATACATGTAACATATTTCATCACTTCTATGGAGAATCAACAAACTTTAAAGGATATATTGATAAGTTTTGCTCTAACAATTATTTCAGTTATTCACTTGCCGAGCAAAAATATAGCTACTTCATAAGTAATATAAAGAAACTTACAGGCCTTAATGAATTTCTAATAAGCCCTTTCTTCAAAAAGGACGATGTGGCTAGCAAGAGTGTTCGTGACATCAATAAGTGCTTTGTTGATATTGATAGGGACTTGTTGATTGATAAGAACGCATATAAAGGTTTCAGTAAAAGTATTCCTCGTTTATTATCTATAGCCAGAAGATATGGACTAACTGATGCTGACATATTAAAGATTATTGAAAAGTTTGCATCAAATTGTATGGACGTTTTTTTTAAGTATGCTGGCCCATACCTGTCAGTTATCTATAATGACGGTACATTTGATTCATTCCACATAAACATCAATGGGAGAAATTATGGCTTCAACGATGCCCGTCTTGACAGTGACGGTACTATGCTATATACGAAATACTATACGAAAGGAAACAATATACCTCAAAAAGTAGATTTAGCGTCATTACTGAGTCTAATAGCAAAATAAAGATTTCATTAATAACAATCACAACTTTATGATATTCTCACCAGAAATAAGACGTAATGTATATGATAGCATAGTAGCTTTAGGCAATTTCTATGGGAAGTATAATGAAGAAGGTCAATCCTATGGTGATTTGACAATAGTCGATTTCCTCAAATTGATATGGGACTTGCCTACCATGAAGTCTGATGACTTCCGATATAGGAATGCAGAAGGGGAAGCTGTTCAACACATCATAAACAATGACGACTGGGATACCAATGACATCTTTGAGAGGCGTTTTAACTTACTGCGTGGAGACGACAAATACTTTGTTAAGTTTTTAGAAGCAGTAGTTTCACCTTCCGTCAGAAATAATACACAAGAAATAATTGAATATGTCAATGCTATTAATGCTTCATTAAAACCTGCAAAATATGAATTGGTAGTAGAGGATTACATCAATGGTTTACCTTCATACAAAGTAAGAAAAGGCTTAAACCATTCTCAGATTATTCTAACTATTGAAGACAATAAAATACCTTTCTTTTTAGATACTACACCAACTGAGTTTCCTGCTTTTGAGATAGACAAATATACTTGGGATGATTATTCCCGAAAGACTAGATACAAACTGTATTACTGGCATGATAAGGATACTACGAGAAAAATTGGTGTAGTGAAAATAATGAAGAAGAAACAAGAGATAACTTATGGAAATTTGCCAGGTAAATTTTATTATCTTAGTTCCGAATGGTGTTCGTTAGGCCAGTCATTAGAATACTATAAAAATATAAAGTATTATCTTGGTAATTCATACCGAAACGCTTTATCGGCACTGAGAGATGCAGCCTGTTTTAGCCAAATTTGTGATGAATTTGCCGACGATCCAATTTTTAAAATATCCTTATTAAGGGAAAGAGATGCTGATACTGCTCTTCAATTTGCTCAATATGCATTGGCAGGATATGACTATAAAGCAGATCGGGAATTCGTTTATAGAACGAACATGCCCTATGCTCCTAATAATGCAGTGAGCGTAAGATTCAATTTTGGTCAGGTATACGACAAAGATAATTTAGATAGAATCATTGCCATAATAGGTAACAATGGAGTTGGTAAAACGACATTGCTTAGTAAGCTTGTTGAATCTTTAGTCAGTAGGAATGCAAATGACTTCAGTCCACAAATGCCTGTGTTCTCTAAGGTCATAGCCGCGTCTTACAGTATATTTGACAAGTTCTATAACATTAATCAGACGTCATACAACTACTTATATTGTGGTTTAAGGGCTTCTGAAAACACTTTACTGACAGAGAAACAATTAGTTGAAAGAAGGAAAGAGTCTTCTTTGCTCATAAAGAATAATGAAAGACGTTGCAGGATCCTCTTAAATTGCATGGAGAAAATAATGCCGAAAGATATTTTTGAAGAACTGTTTGATGATACTGGAGAATTTCAAGAGAATGAATATATTAAAATCCATGAACAACTTAGTTCTGGACAGAAAATGTTGATGAATCTCATTATCAATATAATTGGCAATATAAGGCCAAACACTTTATTAATAATAGATGAACCAGAAGTACACCTTCATCCACGTGGAATTACCGAGTTTGTTGCACTTGTAGACAAGATTTGTCGGGATTATGACTCATGCTGTATAATGGCGACTCATTCTCCAATCGTAATACAAGAACTTTTGTCAAGAAACGTCATAATAATGGATAGAGATGTTGATGGTTCTCCAATTGTGAGACCAATGCGGTTAGAATCAATGGGAGAAAACCTGACTACTATTACTCAGGAAATTTTTGGCAGAGATAATAATGAGCCCATTTACATTAAGAAAATTAAGAGATTAGTTGGCAAAAGCTCTTCATTAGAGGATATTATAAATTCTATTCAGAACAATAATGTTCCAATTAGTATGCCTCTATATCTCTTAATCGATAAATACTTTACTGAAAAGAAAGATGATAAATCTTAGCTCTGATACAGAAGACAGTTTTGATTTATATAAGAAGGCAGTAGCCCGAAAACATAATTCTGCCCAAAAGACAGAACTACTTTCAATAGAACAACAAGTCGGAGAACGATACGAAGAATATAAAAGGCATTTTGACTCCAACACTATAGAACAACTTAATCACTCTGAAGTAGGACAGGAACATAAAGAAGTTCTCTCGGATTTGTATAGTTCTGATGCCGTTATTATAAAACATTTCCGAGAACGTTTTTTCCAACGTAATCCTCAATCATATAACAATCTTTGTCCATATTGCTCGATAAATGAAGCCAATACAACGGATCATATATTGCCCAAAGATGAATATCCAGAGTATGCTATTGATACGCTAAATTTGATACCGGCTTGTAGTAATTGCAATTCTTTAAAAGGAGATGATGTTGTAAATGATGAAGGAAAGAAAGTCACCATTAACTTTTATAGAGACACATTGCCCAAAGAACAATATTTATATGTAAACTTTCAAATAAAGGGAACAAACATTAAAGCAACTTATGATATTCACAACAATGGCAGTATTCGTGATGATTTATATGCTCTTATAAAACGCCATTTTGATAAGCTGGGACTTATAGAAAGGTTTAATTATAAAGCAATTCAAGAATTATCAGAACTGACGAATTTATATTTTCTAGAAGAATTAAACTCAGAAGAAGAATACAAGATATTTGTTGCAAAGCAATTAAAAAAGACAGAGATGGACAAACTGAGTCTTGGATATAATCATTGGAGGGTTATATTATATCAGTCTGCGGCAACAAGTGATGTGTTCAAATCATTCATTTTGGCGAAATAGCAAGCTATGGAAGAAAACACTCATAAGGTACCACTACCAAAAGAATACATCGGACATCCCATTTTTCCTGATATAGAGGTAATAATGGATGTGTATGATTTTTTGTCATACAATTCATTTGGATTTATGCCGAATGGATTGCCTGGAGAGTGGGTAAATTACGAGACATACATATTCAGTTCGTTAAAAGGTACGATTGAATCCATAAAAATGCTACTTGAATCAGCTCACATAAATGATGCTTTTGCAGTCCTTCGTAAATATTTTGACGAGATAATGATAGCTGTATTCTATGTAGTTTATTGCCAAGACCAGATTAAGGTCAATAGAGACAAACTTTTGTACACAGTTCAGAAATTAAAGGACTGGAGAGATGGTAAAGCTAAGTCTCCGAAGTATGATGCCATTATTAACTATTTGAAAAGATCAAAGTCATTTAGTGACTTGATAGGCAAGTTCATTTTTGAAAAAGATAAAGGATTTGGAAAGATAAGAAGCTATCTTGATGACAACATGCATATCAACAGATACATTCTAATGCTCAACAATGATAATGAGCTACATAATGTTAGACGTGTAAATCTGTTGAACAGGTTTAACAACTATCTGAATGCTATATTCAGTTTCCACTTTGCTTCTGTAATATTCACTACTCCACAATACCTAACGGCTACTTATTATAGAGATTGTTTGGAATTTGGAGAGACTCCAGAAGAAGGATCCCAAAATTGGGTAGCTTCTATAGTACAAGAAGCCTTCAACAAATTTATTAAGCCAATGCCAAGTATAGCAGAGTTCCTTAAGAAGAATACATTTTTAGAAATAAAATGACTATTAACAACGCTTTACTGATGAGGCTTCTCAAAGCTTTAACAGGGTAAAGCCAATGCGATGATGGGTTGAAACTAATGGAATTGATGTTGTAAGGCTATAGAAAAATATCTTTCACTAAGCAATGAAGGATATAATGCTAAGCAGTGAAAGACTAAACATTAGAAAGGAAAATCAAACAAATTAATTCGATGTCACCACTTGTTGAAAGGATTCATTCTACAGACAAAATGCCTATAGAAGAAATATTGAAGAACGGAAAAGGGATATATACTTTCCTCAATCCTGTATCGTACATCGAGGCACTGAAACGAAAAGATTTGTTCTCTGCTTTTGATGGAATATTTGCCGATGGCGGATTGCTCGTTAAGGCCATCAAGATTGCTTATGGTGCTACAGTCAAGAGGCGGAGCTTTGACATGACGAGTCTGGCACCGATTGCCTTCTCATACGCAGCCAAGGCTGGAAAATCGGTGGCTATTGTTGCCACGAAACAAGAGATGGTTGAGAAGGCCGTGGCAAACCTTGAAAATAGTTTCAATGGACTGAACATCTGCTATTATCGGAATGGTTACTTCAGAGACGAAAAAGAGATGGATGAAGAGGCTACGAAAATTGTCTCGTTGCATCCTGACATCCTTATCGTTGGTATGGGTATCATCAAACAGGAGCAGTTTCTGCTGAAAGTTCGTGATGCGGGCTATCAGGGTATTGGATTCACATGTGGCGGTTTCATCCATCAAACAGCGCAAGACAATGCAGAGTACTACCCAGATTGGGTTGACAAGCATGGCCTACGTTTTGTGTACCGTATGTATAAAGAGCCGCACACACGAAAGAGGTATGCTAAGGCAGCGTTTGTATTCCCTGTGAGGTTCATGTGGGAGAAGCTAACGGGTAAATAATTTATTCTACAATGAACGTCGAAGCTTATCTTGAATTCCTTCGTTTTGCTCTGAACGATGATGGTGTAGTGCCTGACAGCGTTGCCATAATTAATTGGCAGGAGTTGCTAAGGTTTGCTAAGGAACAGGCAATTGTCGGCATCTATGCTCGTCGGATATTATTCGACAATGACAAGCTGAATGATTGTAAATGGCTTGGCAATAAGCTAAATGAGGACGATGTGATGGAATGGATGAGTGAGGTGGCAAAGTTACGAAAACGGAATACACTTTTGTTTGAGAAGTCGGTGGACATAGCTCGTCGATTCCACGATGACGGGTTCGACTGCTGCATACTGAAAGGACAGGGAAATGCATTGCGTTATCCGATACCAGTTTTGCGTACTTCGGGAGATATAGACATATGGATTGGAGAAAAAGAGAATTCTGTTAAAAAATTGAGGAAACGGTTACTACAATATGTTAGAAAAAACTATCTAAACGCTGAAATGGTTTATCAACATATTGAATACCCCATATATAACAATGTTCCGGTAGAAGTCCATTTTTATGCTACGTATTTGAATAATCCCATTCATAACAGGAAATTACAAAGTTATCTGTCTCAACAACTATCTTTGCTTTCTAAGCATATTGTATCGTATAAAGATGGAGAAACTATATATTCTTTTCCCGCTCCAACAGATTCTTTTAATAGATTTTTTGAATTGTGTCATATAATGCATCATTATTTTGATGAAGGCATTGGTTTGAGACAGTTAATAGACTATTATTACCTATTAAGTAAAGGGTTTACGCAAGAAGAAAAAGAGAGTGATTGCTCGTTGCTAATACAGTATGGTATGTATAGGTTCGCTGCGGCAGTAATGTATATAATGAAAAACATATTAGGGCTAAGCGAGCAATATCTGCTAATGCCTCCTGATTGCAATGCTGGCAGAAGGCTTCTTGCCGATATTATTAATGGTGGAAACTTTGGTAAATACAACAAAGCATTTGAACACAACAATAACAATATAAATCCAAGTCGTTTTTTCTATCCTGAATTATTCATATTAACAAAAAAAGAAGCTGTATTTCTTGTGTAATTCAAGAAAAAGTATTAACTTTAAAGTGTTCAAAATCAAATTAATACATACAGCTTCTATGTGCAAAAATACAACAAAT
>Ga0256407_10006006_pt1 | contig 19042 bp, 19 predicted proteins | sample RumenRJG_04DNA_FD_193489 | JGI IMG/M metagenome (GOLD analysis project Ga0256407, IMG submission 193489) | Bovine rumen microbial communities from Lethbridge, Alberta, Canada - RJG_04 | ecosystem: Host-associated > Mammals > Digestive system > Stomach > Rumen | place: Canada: Alberta... | reverse complement strand
AACATCATCTTTCGCAGTAATATCTCCAGTAGCCAAAAGAACGGCATAAAGATCTTGACGACGAGATTTCAATAACTCTGCGAATGTTGATGCATATGTACCGTCATTTTTCGTATAGAGTTCCTGCACATCTCTTACAACCAAGCAAGCTTGGTAGATCTTTCGATACGCTTCATATTCAATGAGGTTACTGGTCGTTCTCATAGCGGTATCAAGCCATTTACGAAGGCCATTAATATCATTGAACATCTTTCTCGCTCCATCGAGAGTATCTGCATGGAGTTCATTCAGTTTATCCAGTAATTCTTCTCGTACGAAGCGATACTCACCCGTTTTAGAATCCAAGCTTTCAATGATTGATTGCTTGATCATTGGAATATCCTGCTTGAAGTTAAATCCATACACCTGAGCAATCTGATAAGGTTTCAATGGAACATTTCCAGCAAGATTAAACTTCTTTGCAACTAATGCGCAGAGGAATACAATCACATCAAACAAACTCACAGGTTCCGATACCCAGGGAAGTTTCACAGTAATGAGTTTGTATTCCTTCTGATCATCAATCATCATACGAACACAATAGGACGTTTCATACATGATCTTGGATAGCTCATATGAGATATCAATGCTCATGTATTTCGTCATCGTTGCGTTGAATTTCGAGTTATAGATCTTATTGATCAAATCCGAGTCTTCAATCCAGTAAGGATCTCCACCACAGAGAGCATTATACTCAATGCGATTCTGAATATTTGACAGTTCTGCTGTAGGATCTTTGGAGCGAATATTTACCTTCTGGAAGTAAATATCATACGTTTTCTCTGGATCAAGAACTTCATGCGGCTGATTATTTTCATCATACACGGTATGGTAGATGAAGATTGGATTCCCATCCACATCTTTTTTATAATCCTTCATCAAGTAGTATTTATAGATATTGACTTTATACTCAAAGAGATCTGCAATATCATAAAGAACCATATTCGTAGATTTCTTCTGAAGTAAAACATTCAAACGCTTTGCAATTCTACGTTGATAGTTCGTATCAATGCTTTCAATGTATTGAACGTTATAAGCTTGAAGAAGATAACGAATCAAGTTATCATCATAGAAATCTCGGGTAATTCCCTGCTTAAATACGCTTGTAAATGTACGATGAATTGCCATCGTCATAACAAGGAAACCCATATAAGCATCATAATTTTCATACGTCTTTTGATCTGCTTTATTATACAGACCAAGCATAACGTAATTTCTAGCAGCTCCATAATTCTTCATAAAATCCACTGCAATGAATGGATTCTCACAACGATTTACATAGAGTATTTCATAGTTCAATGCACTCCTGGAACGATAGTAATCAATACTATGAGAACCAAGATGAAGAATATACTCCTTATCTGGATTCTCTTTGTATAATTGCTCTCGTAAGGGAGTTGTATTAAAATATTCTCGATAGCTATCATCTAAGAGATGAATTGGTGTATCAGAAGGAATTTCATACTTATTATCTTTCGGAGCATAGATAAAATCATCTTCGGTTGCATCAATCGGTGGTAAACCAGCAAGCATACGATAATATGTATTTTGTTCCACATATGTATCAATAATTTTATCATGCTGCAATTGTACGACAAGGTTACGAAACTCGTACGGAATTGCATCTTTACCATTGGCAAGTACCATAGAAATCAAACGAGAATTCATACCTGCGGCTGCTAATACGTCCGAATCAAATGCACCAAAACTATTGAAATCATAGGAACCATCTTTCATGGCAATATATTGATCTGCAAGGGTTCTAGTTGCAACGGTTTCATATTTTGCAGCTTCTTTATCTCGTTTGACAACGACGGTGTTAATCATTTCACGTAAATTGTATATAAACGTATCAAGGTCGATTTGTCTTGTTAACACGCGACACCTCTCCTTTCTTATAAATCTTGAGCTTACGGTATTGTGCCAGAAGAAAAAAAAAAGAAGGCTGCACGAAGCGACCTTCTTTTCTTATGAAATTAAAATACTGAATGATTAGTCTTCCCCAAGAAGATATCCATACCCAGGATACTTATGAGCAATCATGCTATCAAGTACCCGATTTTCGGTACGGAGAATCTGACGGTACTTTACGTACTCGTCATTAAGAAGGGCAACTTTGATTTTGGATTCTACCAACTTACGGTAAATTGCGGGATACTTCCGATCCCAGAACTCTTTCGGAACTCCTGACTTCTTCAAGATGAAGTCATAACGATCCCGATCGTCTCTTGCAACTCTAAGTTTCTGCTCACATTCATCGAGAATCTCAGAATACTTTGCAAAGCGTTCAAATGCTTCTTCAATACGCTTGGGAGTATAATCTCTCTTCCTATCGTAACGATTATTCTTCCATGCAATATCTACTGGTCCTTCTTCCCGATAGATATTCCCCGTCGTTCCCTTGATCGATCCTCCATGGAGTTCTACCTTCTGGTAGAAACGATCCATGAAACTTTCATACTCAGGGGAATATGCATCGGTGTTCAAATCAATGGTAATTTTCATAATGTTTTCCTCCTTCTTTACCATTCTACCAGTATAATATATATTTAAAAGTAATTTTCAATTTTAATTTGAATTATATATTATAATAGCAAGAATGTGAAAAAGGAGGTTTCTCCAATGCAATTTCGACCTGGAGTTGGAAAAATATCCAAACGAATCATTGCATCCGCACCTGGGTTTACGATTTATATTACAGCATTTATCCCTGGTGAAAAAATGATCTTAGAACGAAATGACTGGAAAGATTTCAGTATCAATACGTTCAATTATTATACAACGATGAAGGTTACCTTTCATCGTGGGCAAGAAAAACTCAAGATGAGTTTGAAAGAAACAACGAAATCAATGTTTCTGCGGTTGTTACAAGCAGCAGGCCGATTTGATTTTGATAAGCTCTTCTATAAGGATGAATCCGGAAATCTTCAGTTATATTTAGAAGATCTTCCAAAGGTTTTGAATAGGATAGAAGATACTTATATCCTCATCATGCCATCCGTGGTACAAGATGAGAGTAAAAACTATGTTCCTGGAATTTCGTTAGCTTTGAATAAGATTTCCAGAAAGATTTATTTAACGAAGATGGAACTGATGATGCTATATGATGCGATCAGCAATATTTCGATTACCGATGCTGGTCAAATGCTATTAACCCAATCATTATTACTAGGAGGATTTATCAATGCAAAAGAGGAGAAAGGTAGAACTCCGATTGATGATCTGATGGATGCAAGGTTGAAAGATATGAAACCTTGGATTCCAGAGGAGCATGGATCGAAGCGTTTAGATAAAGATGATGAAAAGTATTTTCCACCTAGCATTTAAAATATAAATTTACAAGTTATTAGTTTAAAAGGAGTGGTAGTAATGAATACGGAAGGTATGTATGGGATTGACCTGGAAGAAAGTTACGTTCAGGTTTTTCCGATGAATGAGAAAACCAAGCCAGAAAAAGGGTTTGGGTATGTACATGATGGATATGTTTATATCTATCGTGGAAAGAAGAAGAAAACGTTGAAGCCTGCATCGTTCTATAAGAATGATGACGGCACTTACATCTGGGTGAAACCATCTGAAGATGAAAAAGAAATCTACAGTGCAGAACGTATCACCCCAATGTCGAATCCTCAGATCTTTGAGGAGATCGAGAATAAGGCAAATCTGAAAGAAGTGGACTTCAAACTCATCGAGTCAGCAGATGATGCATTCTTACCAACGATTCATGAGAATGATGATCCACTGAAGAAAATGGTCAAAGAGATTCTGAATCATATGCGGGTAGAAATCAAACCGAACAAGATTCCAGAACTCAAAAATGAGATTTCGAATATGAAGTCGAATCTCGTAAAGCCATCCTCTAAGCTCTCAATTGCATACTTCCTGAAATGGATTCACGTCTTGAATTTGGATGTGACTATTACGGCGAAGTTTACGAATAGCGATGGAGAGATGGATATTATTTCAACGAAGTTGGAGTAAACGAAAGGAAAAGAGTATCATGAAAAAGAATTTGATTGCATCCATGGTAATTGGTTCTATGATGATGACCAGTGCAGTATTTGCACATCCGAACGTTGGAGACGTAGTTAATCCAGAAGAGGTTCATCCCTATATGTCAGATGGTGTCTGCTATCTGTTCTTGGAGAAAGATGATGTATATCGCTGCTCCACGAAGGATAACAGAGTCATGGAGATCGACTATCGTTCGATCGGTGATTCGATGTATGGGAATTCGGTTGGAGATTACTTCAAAGAAGTTTCGGATAATTCGGTAGATCCAATTGCCAATTGGAAATACAAGGATACGGTTTATCGTACCTATAAGAATGATCTTGGAAACGTTGTTCGTTACGCAATTTCGAATGATGGAAAAGTGAAAGAGATCACAATTTTCATGTCAGGACTTTAATTTCAATTTCATGGAAAGTAATCTGCAACGATCGAGTTTCATCCCACAAACCGTTGCAGATTATTTTTTTGAAAGGTAGATGAAATTTTTCTATGTCACTGATAGTTCAACATAGATCACATATTAGCATTACGGATTACACACCTGGTGATTGCCCGTCTATTGAGAATTCTTATATCTATAAAGAGAATTGGAAGAAGTATTCCGTTGGAATTGTATATGATGAAGAAAGTCATGAACTGCGAATGATTGGTGGTAATCCTTATCACCTACAGCATTTGAGTGGATTTTCGATCATGGAAGATACAACATACGATCCATTTGAACCGATTTCCATTCGACTACAGAATTTCCCCAGGGATCAACTTCAAGCATTGATGATTCAGTTCTTGATTGGTACCGGGGAATATGAAGTCAATAAGAATTATAGCCAGTTATCTTGCAATGCAGAAACTGGTGAAGGAAAGACCTTTTGTACGATCGCAATGATGACGTATCTTCGTGTGAAGACGATGATCATTGTCAATCGTCAAGTCATCCAAGATACTTGGGTGAAAGAAATTACGAAGTTTACCGATGCAGATGAACGAAAGATTCTTCGTCTGGATAGTAAGAATATTCATGAGATTCTGGAAGGTAAACTAGATACGAAAGACTACGTAGCTTTTGTCGTAATTCATCGTACACTTCATAATCTTGGAGCAGAAGAAGGATTTGAAACTGTTCATACGCTCTTCAAAAAACTTGGAATTGGATTGAAAGTATACGATGAAGCTCATCGTGAATTTGGAAACACGACAGATGTAGATTGCTATACAAATACCTGGAAAACGGTATACTTAACGGCAACGTTGAAGTTATCTGCTCCAAAGGCAAACTATATCTACCAGTATATTTTTCGTCATATTCCGAAGTTTGATCAGCGTAAACTTGGTTATACAGATGCAAAAAAGCATATTGTTATGCTTGCATACTTCTATAACTCTCATCCAACGATGAAAGATCAAAAGCGATGCTATAATGCAAGAATGCATTACTTCAATGCACGGAATCATTCCATGTATCAAGTAGAAGATGATTGTTACTTCTTTGAGATCTTGGATGCCAATATCAAGAAGATGACGATTAAGAATGGTTTTCGTACATTGATCTTAGTTTCTCGAATTGCGGCATGTGATGAGATTAAAAAGTTCTTACGAGATAATTATCCAGATCTCAAGATTGGAGTATATAACTCATCCATTGATCAAAAGGAGAAGCAACGAGTCTTGGATGAAGACCAAGTGATTATCTCTACGAATAGTTCATTGGGTGAATCGGTAACGATCAAAGAACTTCGTTATGTGTTAAACTGTGAAGCTCATAGAAACTATGGAGACCAAGCATCTGGGCGTCTTCGTAAGTTCCGTGATAAACCAGATACGATCTGCTATTATGGAGAATTGGTTGATCGTGGATTCAAATCTATTCTCAACCAGTGGAAATCCAGAAAGAAACATTATCGCGAAATCTTCAAACAGATTTATGAGATTCAGATAAACTAAAATTCTCAAAGAATATATATTATAACTATGAAAATTTATCTAGAGAAAGGAAAAAATAATTATGTTTGAACGTTTGAATGATGCAGTCATTTGTATTCTCAAGCTTATTGTGTTTATTTCTGGGATTACGTTCTTTGGAGCATTTGTATGCTTCATTGGATTTGTTCTCGGCGATTTTGTGAGTTCGACACATGTAACAACGTTACATGGCTGCATGTTCTATGGATTCTTCGTAGGACTGTTTGTTTGGTCTGTCGTCCATATTGGGAGTGCCATTGAAGGTATGTATGACGACGATGACCAAGAAAATTTTGAGGCACAAATTGCAAAAGACTATGATAACGATGATATTTATGAAGATGACGATGATGATACCTATGAAACGGATAAAGTCGTCTTTGAACCGAGGAAGAAAAAATAATGACTAGTAAAGAATATTGGGAAGAATTGATGAAAGAACTAAATGCATTGAGTGACGAGGAGTTTGAATATCTTCTGAAGGAAGTGGAGAAAGCTCCTCCACTCTTTGCAGTTCAACCGGTCGTCTTAGGAGACAGAACAGAAATAAATGAGGATGATACTCATGCGGATTGAATATCTTTTATTAGAGAATTTTGCCATGGTGAAAAGTGGCATGGGTTTGAATCGTTTAGAGCTAGATTTTCATAAGTTTCATAAGAACGTCATTACGTTGATCGTTGGAAATAACGGAACTGGTAAAACGGGTGGAGTGCTCAGCAATCTCCACCCGTTTGCTGGTCTTGGTCATTTGGAAGCCAGAGATGATTCGGATATTATCATTCCTGGGAAGAATGGTCATAAAGTAATCATCTTTACGAATAATGATCATGAATATTATATTGAGCATCATTACACGTACCAAGGTAAGAAACGGAGTCGGAAGATTTCGTCTTACTGTAAGAAAGATGGAAAAGAGTTGAATCCATCTGGCTCTGTTACTTCGTTTAATCTTTTGATTGAAACAGAATTCCAGATTGATTTGAACTTTTTGAAGTTAATGCGTCTTGGCCCAAATGTAAAGAATTTCATTGGACTAAGTGCAACCGACCGAAAATCGTTCATTGCTAAACTTCTTGCAGAAGTGGAATCGTATATTAAAGATCAGAAGTCTGCAAGTGAGCGCAGTAGTTTATTGAGTAATGCTTTGAAGATTGCAATTGATAAGAAGAAGAAACTTGGAATCGACGATATTACGACGGTAGATGATAGTATCTCAGAGAAGAATCGTCGATTGAAATACTTGCAAGAGAAAAAGGAAGAACTGATCAAATCGTTCTTTGAATATAAAGGTAGTATTCATGCAGAGAGGTTTGATGGATTTGCAGATCGTATGAGAGAAGCAAATGCTACATTTTCTGATCTTGCAGGAAAACTTCATCATTTGCAGATACCAAAACATGTATATCTAAAGATTGATGGAGTTGATCCATTAACGGAGTTTCATCAGAAGATCAATGATTATCAAGAAGAACGTATTCAGTATGCCAGTAAGATCGCTGCGAATAATACGAAGATTGGTACATTACAAGAAAAGTATGAATCCTTGGATCATGAGATTCAAGAATCAAAATCTTCGATGGAAGTGACTGAGCTTGAGGAATACATCGGAGAGTTAAAGAAAAAGATAGATTATTATCAAAAGAATTTCTCAGAGAAGGATTTACCTTCCATGACGAAAGAAGAGTTAACTTCAGACGTTGATAAAATCAATATGATTCTCTTTCATCTTGATGAGATTCTAACACTTCCAGAATATACATTGCATTACTACAGAGATCATTACCAATATTATGAGAATGATCTTAATAAACTGGATAATTGGGCAAAGGAACGATTGCAAAAGATTGATACGCAATTACAACTTCTTGGGAAGAAACCAAGTAAGGGAAATTTCCATGTATTATTCTTACCAGAGAATTGTAAAGACTATAATCATTGCCCGTATTATAAAAGAATCTTAGATGAACAATCTTCAAAGAAAAATAAGGTTCGGAAAGCGGATCTCTTGGAAGAACAAGAATGCTTGGAAGGACTTTCTCAGATTGCTGGTGGATTATATGCCATACGAAGAATTTTAAGTATGCGCAAACCAGGAATTACGGAATATACGTTAGATGAGAATACCATTTTAGAATGTATTGCGAATCAGAATAAAAAGTATTTTCCAAATCCAGCATATATTCAATCCTTACTGGAGAAGATTGAGTTTCATGAGGAATATCTGAGAAACAAGAAAGAATTGCAAGATGCAGAGTTGCGTATGCAATTAGTTAAGAAAGGTTCGAAAAAGCCATATCAAGAACTTGTAAATGAACAGGCACAATGCGTGCTAGAGATGAATCGTCTGAAAGATGAAGTTCATCATTTAGAAGAATTCATGAAGAAAATTCAAATGCAAATTAAGGCTACGGAAGAAAATATCCAAGATTATCAAGTCTCCTTGACTTATAACTTGAAGAGTAGCGAATATAAAACAAAGCTTCGTGAAATAGGATTACAAGTTCAGCACTTGAAAGATATTGGTAAAGAACTGAATCTCTTTGAGAAGAAAGAGTATGAGTATAAGAAGAACGTAGAAGATATCGAGTTCCAGATTCGTCAAGAAGAAGACGATATCTACACCTTACGAGCAAAGAAAACGATGTTCTTACAACTGAACGATGAAATTCAGCATACACAAAAATACTATGGGTATGCTGAATTGATTCGTGATGCCGTATCCAGTAAGACTGGAATTCCAAAGGTCCATATCATGTTCTATTGCAGAGCATTGAAGAATATTGCGAATAAGATTATTTCTGAAATCTTTGAAGGAGAATTAATCTTACGAGATTTTGAAATCACAGATACGAAGTTCAACATTCCGTATTATACCAAGGGAGTCAATGTCAGTGACATCCGTTATGCTTCTCAAGCAGAAACATCGGTTGCTACGATTGCAATTAGCTTTGCAATCTTACTGTCATTTACGCCAGTCTATAATATCATCCTCTTGGATGAGGTAGATGGTCCTTTGTATGATACGAATAAGCGAAAGTTCTTTGCAGCCATTGAATCGGAATTAAAAGCAATTGGTTGCGAGCAAGTATTTATGATTACACAGTCAAAGATGTATAATGACTACCCAGTCAATCTGATCATTACAGATCCAGAATACGCATCTTTCACGAATGAATCTCATTCCGTAGTATTTCAACGGTAAAAGAAAGCATCGGTACTTTCCGATGCTTTCTTTTTTATTCCTGTATGGAAATATATACTAAAAGGAGGATTTTACATGGAAATGAAATTTACAATCTATACACATGGAACTCTATTTTGTAATCTAACCATTGTTATGATTACGATCTTAGATGATGGAGACTGTGTTGATGTTACATTTTCTCCATTTAATTCTAACTATCAGTGCTATCTACAGTACGTAGATGATGGACGTGGTTGGGAAGTAAAATCTAAGAATACATTTTCATTAAACTCTCAATATGAATTGCGTGATGATGAGAGAGAAATATATGAAAAGAACAAAGAACTCCATACAAAAGGAATTGAACTTGCAGTAAAGAAATACTTGGAACACCAGATGAAATGCAATGGTTATGTTTCGGATGAAGATGTAAACCAAGCATTCCATCAATATTTCCATAAATACTTACCAGAAAATAATCTTCCTGGGATGTAAGACGGTAAAAGACGTACACAATACAGTGTACGTCTTTTACTATTTTTCTGAAAGGAAGAACCTTATGGATAACACATAGTTTTTATTATTCTTTATACCGTTTTCTTCGATTTTGATTGGTATTCTTATCAGTTTACTTGTAATTACAGATGATGAGTTCGCATATATTATTAGTAGTATTAAGTATAGAGCAAAGAACCGATACCATTGTAAGAAATTTCGTCGAAATTCATGTCCTTATTCTTTCTATGATACGAATGCATATTGCAAGTGTAATCAGTATGAAATGTTAATATCAGAAAAAGCAAAAGACTAATGGAATATATATTATAAGATTAAGATCATTTAAAATAGATTAACTGTTTAGGAGGAAAATGAATTATGATTGCTAAGAAAGAAACTTATGAAGTCGGCGGAAAGAAATGGCCTGTTTATCCATATTATGATGAATTTGCAAAGTATGAAGAGTTCTATGAGTCAGATTTCCACCGTGAATTACTTGAACGGGTTTATGCTGGTGCTGATATGGAGAAAACAATCACTGAGTACCTTGGAAAGTATTTGAAATGTAGAACGCGTTTCAATGTGGGAGAAATGATTGATCGTGGAATTAAATACGTATTATTTGAGCACTATGGTGTTTTTACCATGGAGCAATTGATTGATCATGACTTCGAATTAGCTTTCCAGATGAAACTCTATGACTTTGAAGGATTTATCAACCATGGAAACATGGCAGAACCAAAACATCTGGATTAAAATATAAAATATTTAAAACATACCATTGAGATTGTTTGACCAAAATATTACCCAAGATATCACAAATTGGCTGATTGTGATATCTTGGGTAATTCATTTTTTTCTTGGTGAGAATAGATATAATTTATGTAATAAATTATAGGAGGAGATCCAAAATCGGTCACGATTCTTTTTTTTTATTCTACTTGAACTCTTGGAAGTTGCTTTACGAATGACATGTCATAGATCTTTCCCGTTTGGTAACGATAGTTAATCTTATGACTATCAAAGCGTTCTAGGATATCTCCTTCCATGGTTCCTCCATAGTATTCATTATCCTTTACAATTCTGGATTCCATATGACCTGCCCAAGTATAGAGTCTACTTGGAATGGTAACTCTCATATTACCAAGAATCGGAGCAGATAATCCAGCCAACTGAATACTGAAGAAGAGATAAGAACTAGGAAACATTCCGCTGCATCCTACATGACCAATGATATCCCCGGCTTTTACGATATCTCCAACTCGTTTTGTAAAACGATTCTTTTGCATATTTGCATATACGATTCGGACCATCTTATTATATTCTACGATAATTTGATTTCCAAGATATTCTTCTGGAGTCCAACTACCGAATTGCAAAGTTGTATCATATCTTGGTCGATCTTCATACTTATTGATGATATCAATGATCTTACCATCGGTTGCACTGTGAACTGGTTTCCCATGAATGATAAATTCCCATGGAGTTAATACTGTATGCCAGTCATTATCTCCAAAGGACTGAATCTTATTATCCTTCAATTCTGTGAAACCAAATCCACCCATGACCGGTTGAACTCCAAAGAAGTGCATGGAGAATACATAATGTAATCTTGGATTTACCATGGTAGCAATGTATTTATTTTGCCACGCAATACGAGTCATTAGTCCAATCGGACTTGTATTGCTATCACCTGTCATAGCTTTCCAAAGTTTATCACTATTACTGATGATTTCTCCTGCACCTTTGAATGCTGCAAATCCTGCATAGAGTTTTTGACTGGTGCTACTATGCTTCATCATATCATTGAAGTGACTGGTTGTCACAAAGATATGATAATTTTGATTTACAAATCCTGGTACCGGGAGTTTCATATTGGAAGGAAGAATTTTATCAAAATCTTTGGAACTCTGAATTTTTACATCTCGAATCCCATAGTTATAAACGTCATCTGGCATTCAATCATCACATCCTTAAATTAAATTTTTTACGTTAATTCGTTGTCAAACTGGACTGATATGTAAAACTAAATTACCATAGAAAGGAATCCTAGGTATGAAACATACTGCTTTTGAAATGGAACAAGATCTGATTCGAATGGAAGATTCTTCCTTTATGGATCTTGATTTTACACTTTCAGAAGAGAATTTGGAATATATCATCGAAGGATATGTTGGTAAGACGAAGGAATGTAAAGAGATTGAATCTCTCTTTGCAGATATGAAACGGAAGTATTTTCCGGATGGTGAAAATACGCTCCTTCGTACATCATTTACGGATCTGAATGATTCCGTGGAAAAGAAAGCGATTGAACGTCAACTGGAGAAATTGACTGGTTTTGGTGAGGTTCATATTCTTATCTTCAATGATAATGATGTGAATGGTATGACCTGTCCTCAGTCACTCATCACACGTTCAACGTCTTCTATGCCTTCCCTTCCGACGGCTCATGGTGAACGTTACTATGATGCGTCACATAGTTATTTCTGCTATATCAAGCTCTATAGTGGATTGATTGCAGAATTGACTCCTGGTGAAATTACGGCATTCGTTCTTCATGTGATCGGTCATAACTTCGATCATACTCTGACTGCATATCTCTTCGAAGTTATCATTTGGGGTGAATCTATCGTTGCTGGTCCGTTTACAATGCTTTGCAATCTCTTCCGTGCACAAATCAGTTATGTGAATGATTTGATTGTGAAGCTGTTGGATTACACGAAGATCTTCCCGCTGCTTAAGAATGCAGTTCAGAATGTGAATCGCTTCATTGGAATGGCACTTGGTCCTCTGGGTAAATCTACGAAGATTGGTTTGATGGCTCTGAGTGGATATTATGACCCGATTGGAACTGCTCTTGGCGGTATTCGCTTCCAGAAGGAAGCATTTGCTGATAGCTACACAACGGCAATGGGTTATGGTCCTGAAATGATTTCCGCTATGGATAAACTGGACCAGCGCAATGTCATTACGCATCACGGTGTGATTCCTGAGTTCTGGACGGGTTTTGGTTCTGGTGCTCTTTGTATTATGCTGATGCTTTGTGATCCGCATCCGGAAGAACAAACCCGCTGCAAACTCATTCTGGAAGCGATGGAAGATGTTGCAAAAGATCCGACGGTTCCGAGAAGCATGCGGAAGCAGGTTCTGGATGAATACAAACGTACGCAGAAAGCATACGATGCATTTGTGGAAGCAGATCCGGATCATCGCAATGCAGTGATTACGCGCTTTACGCGTGAATTGAAAGATAATTTCTTCGGTGGTAAAGTTGACTTCCGTTCTTGGATTTACAATCTTACAAACCCGGAGCGTGCAACGAATGGTATGTTCCACTAAGATGTTTTATGGAAGTATGGAATGCATATTCCATACTTCCATTTTATCGCAACTTGACATTCTTCTAATACAAAAATCGCTGAAGAAAGGAGAATCTTTCCTTATGAAATCCATTATCAAAGATACATTTTACAAGAAAGTGGAAACTTCCCTTAAGGATAAAAAGAATGTAGATACCTTCGTAAAGATTGTATCTTCCTATCTTGATCGAAATACCACCAATCTTTCAACGATTGGACCTGTGAAGAAAACGGTATTTCTTGATAATACAGATCGACTTCCCATCTATCAGTTGGTAAATCTAGAACCTAATGAGATGAAAGCAGTGATCAAAACGGTTCATGAATTTGCACGTTCTGTGAATGCTTCTGATCCGTTTAACGTAGCGATGGTTTTGATCATTCGCTATTTCCATGTAGTAAAAGATAAAGAACGGAGAAAATTATCAGCATTATATATGATGCTTTCGATGTATCCATCGCTCTTTGCAAAATACTTTAAGTTTCCTCCCAATGAGAATATCATGGAATATACCATCTCCAGTATGAGTAACAAATACAAGATTAAGCAGGAAGCATCTCTCTTATCTGCATTAATCAGTATGGTTACGATCTGTGATGATCATTATGATAAAGATTTGATTCGAGGAACGGATAAAGATCTTTCCATGTATATTTCTGCAATGAAGACTCGTCTGAATGCTTTTCTCAAAGGTATTTGTGGTGAGTTCATGAAGCAGCATAAGAATAAGAACTATATCAACTATGAAGAAGATAATAATGATCCTGACAACTTTACGGTTGCAGATAATAACTCCTTACTGGTGCAGAGAGTATCTCAAGCAGTAATTTTGAATATCTCCGTTAATGGACCAGATATGCAAGCAGTGACTTATGCAGCCAAGATGTCATCGGTATCGGTCAATGATCTTCGTTTAACGGTTACGAATCTCTGTAAGGAGAAAAAGAATAACGGAGAGATCGCAAAGATGATTTCCGCGATTCTTTATGATTATCTATTTACTGGAAAGAATACGCAGGAAGAGATTTACTCTACGAAGTTTACGGTATATGCACTCAATACGTATAAGAAATCCAATACAACGAATACGAATATCGTAGCAATTAAAAAAGTGCTGGATAAATGGTTGAGTGAATATAGTGAGCGATATCGTAAGACGAATACCGCTTCTACGATTAACTGCTTCCGTAAAGCATTATATCTTTTCTGGGTCTTTACCATTCAAAGGACGAGAGTCTGACTTTAATTTTAAATATATATTATACTTATAGATAGAAGCTTCTATCTATAAGTATATATACTGTTTAGGAGGTAATATTACCATGAAAAACCCGAAGCTTTACAAGTCCAAGTCAACAGATGTTGACGAACTGATTGATCGTGATGAAGTTACCTTAAATTTTATCCCGATTAAGTCTTTCCAGACAGCTACTACATACACTGAAGTGTACAGTGCACCGATGGCATCTGGCACGATGCTCCGCGTGGTGGAGTATCAGATCGTCCATGATGATAATGGTGATGCAGCATTCCGTCTTGTATCGACTCAGTGGCTCCCTGTGCAGTGTCTTTACACTGTACAGAAATCTGATGGAAAGCTCGCGATGGTCGATTGCTCTTGCATGAGCAAAACGAACATTGAAGAATGCATTCGTGATGGACGCATGGCAATGGGCGATTTTGACCCGAAGGCAGCAGGCCTTACAGTTTCTTCGAATGTCGTTACAAGTGACGACGAAGATGAAATCGAAGACGATGCTAACAAACCTCTGGAGGATGAAGAGGAAGTCGATGATCTCCCGCAGGAGGAAACAGAAGATAATTCCGAGCAGGAAGAAATCTCTATTGCCCCTGTTGATGATGAAGATGTCGAAGACGATGCGGAAGAGGAGGATGAATCTCTGAGAGATGATATTCCTCTGGAGATTCTGGAAGATGATGAACTTCGTCCACATGCAAATGACTTCATGGAAGCTCAGGAGCAAGATATTCGTGAAGAGCATCAGAAAGCAGACGATGCACTCGATCAACAGATTGATCAGATTGCAGCTCAGCTCAAGGAAGAGGAAGAGCAGAAGAAAGAACCTGAGAAACAGAAGGATTGGAAGAATGAAGGTGTTGCTCCGGTGAAGCATCACGTCGGTAACAATCAGAAACCTCAGAATAACAAATATCAGAGGAATCAGAATTATAAGAATAATCAGAAATTCAAGAATAACAACCAGCAGAAACGTTCTAATACGACGATGCCATTGAATCGTCCGCAACCCATGAATATGGATCGGATGCGTCAGCTCTTTGCAAACAGCAATCAGAATCGTCGTAAGAAATAAGTTTCATAAAAGATAAGAAAAAGGATATGCGAACGAAATGTTTCGCATATCCTTTTCTTTTTTTCTATCAGGCAAGTAAATTACTTGCTCGGGGAAACTTTCTTGTTTCCGTTCGAAAACATCTTCTTGCTGTTGGAAACAGCCTTCTGAGCAATCTTCGAGGAAACTTTATCTTTGAAGCTGAGCGTGCTCGGATTCGGTTTCGCAATCTTTTTACCATTTGCCGCATAATTACGAATCTGCTTCATAGCGATGCTCTTTGCCTTGCTCTGATAACGGAGATGAATCTTTTTCTCGATTGCACGCTCCATCGTCCAGAGTTTGATGAGCTTCTTGTAAAGAGGATCATTGGCTGCTCGAGCAGCATTGAGCTCTGCCTGCTTCGAAAGATGGCGAAGACGCGCTTTACGGTCGAAACGAACAATCGTACGCTCCATAGCGACATTCATCATCTCGCTGACATTACGCATCTCTTCCGGAGACTGAGCAAGAGCTTCATAATCATCCTCGGAGCACATATCCATCAAATATGCAGCAGCAAGTGCCTCATTTGCAGAATCCATATCCGTCTTGATATCCGTATCGTCATCAGACTTCAACTCTTCCTCCAAAGCTTCCATTTCTGTATCAATGGATTCCTGGGAGAAATCAAGATCATCATAGTTCATTGACTTTTCCTCCTTAGATATTTTTTTCATAAACTTATAGTGTTTGCTTTAGAAAAGCTACAATTATGATTTTGTCTTTTAATTAGGTCGTTACATATCATTATTTAAATCATAATAAGGAGGAAACATTATGAAGTTTGACTCTAAGACACATACATACTATAACGATAAAGGCGAAGTCATACCAAATGTAACTTCAATCGTTCACAGCGTTATGAATAGTGAAAGCCTATTAAGTTGGGCTTATTATATGGGGATAAAAGGAGATGATTATCGTTCTTTCCGTAGAAAAAGAGGAGAAATCGGAACTCAGTTTCATTCCAAAGCAGAATGTTTCTTCCAGAAAGATAAAACGTATGAAAATACTGGAAATGTAGAAGTAGAGAATACTGCTATTGAATGCTTTAATCTTTTTTTGAAATGGGTAGAACAAGCAAAACCCGATGTTGTTTTCCAAGAGAAAATGTTGATGAATGAACGATATGCCGGGACTCTAGATATGCTTTGCTATATCTCAGGAAATTTGATTCTGATTGATTTAAAAACCTCCAAGGTTATTTCCATGGATTACTTTTTGCAATTGGGTGGATATTTGAATCTTCTCCGTGATTGCTATCCAGATCTTTATAAGAAGATCAAAGGCTGTGAGATTATTTCTTGCAATGAGGTGAAAGGACTTCAAATTAAAGCCAAATCCATTGAGAATATGAAGTATTTTCAAGATGCATTTGAATGTGCATATGAATTGTATAAGAAAATGAAAAGCGCGGAAAAAGAGTTTGACAAATATTCCATTTAACAGTGAAATATATATTATAATCTTGCATAAAATTTTTGATAGAAAGAAGGTAAGATAAATGGAGAAAGAAGAGTTCGTGACTCTTTTACAAAGTCTTCTTCGAAAGACCAATGGAATTGATCGAAAGCTTTCGATGATGCTTTGTAAGATTGATGATCGAGTTGATAAGAAATATACAAGCGAAACGTTGGATGAATATGCATCTATCCAACGACTTCTTCTTAGTATGACGAAAGATATTCAGGCTACGTTAAGGAAGATGGGACCAAATGATTAAGAATGAGCTTTTTGTGACAGCTTTCATTGCAGATATTCATTTTGGTGCGTTAAAGTCCGAATCTCTGTATCAGCAATTACAAGAACGTTTTATCAAGATCATTGACGGTAAGAAAATCGATTTGATAGTATTTGGAGGTGATTTATTTCATTCAATCATTACGATGAATTATAGCACCTCCAAATACGTCTTACTGTTCATGGAACGTGTCTTGGACCTTTGTGCAGAGAATGGGATTAAGTACGTACGAATTCTGCAAGGAACCATGTCGCATGATAATAACCAATTAAAGAACTTTCATATCTATGAAAATCGTACGGATGTAAACTTTCGTATTATTCCAGTCGTAACGGAAGAAACTTTTTCCGAAGGAATTAAAGTTCTCTATGTTCCAGAAGAATATATGGAAGATCCAGAGAGCTATTACAGTCCTTATTTGACGCAGGATAAGAAATATGATTTGATCTTTGGTCATGGCATGTTTAAAGAAGTTGCTTTTGTAGCAAAGAAACAGGATTCGGAGATTACAATGTCAAAAGCACCGGTCTTTGATTCCAAGGTATTCATCAATAGCTGCAAAGGACCAATTTACTTCGGCCATATTCATATCCATACAGAGATTAAGAACTTTGTATTTTATCCAGGGTCATTTTCTCGTTTCCGTTATGGAGAGGAAGAAGCTAAGGGCTGGTATTTGAATATCTATGATACGAAAACGAATAAATTCGTTCATGAGTTCATTAAGAATACCTTAGCTCCGAAGTATACAACCATTACAGCGATTATGAATTCAGATTTAACATCAGAATTCTTATCGAACCGAATTATGGAACTTCTTCATACGGAAGATAATGTACGATTGAAAATGATCATTCAGGATGATGGAATGTATGCAGATACAATTTCTTATTTGAATGAAATGTATAAGAATAATCCTCATGTGAAGATTGATCTTCAGAATAAGTTTGAATTCAAACAAGAAGCCATGGTAGATCATGCCATGGAGCAAGTTTGGAATAAGTATAACTTCCTGAAGGATCAGAATATCTCTCATGAGGAGAAAATTCAGAAGTTCATTAAAGAGAAACATCACAAAGACATCCCATTAGAGGTCATAAGAGATGTACTGAATTTAAATTGAAAGTAGATGAGAATCTTTGAAAGTACAAAAGTCTACGAAGAAGAAAGAACAGAATTTTGGTAATCCGGTCAGAAAGATCAAGTTTAAGTTTGACCGAGCGATGTTGAATACGTTCATACGATATATTTACAGTGATTCCAAATCCATATCGAAAATGAACTTATCCAACTTGAATAAGCTCTTAGAGATTACCGATGAAGATGTGTACATCGTCAATCGAGAATTATATACTCGATTGACATTTGCAAAGAAGTCCTTAGAGGCAATTTTGATGAAGGGTCTCGTAAATCGAGATTCCATTCTTGCATATGCAAGAGAAATGAATAATGATCTTTGTGATCAAATTATTCAGGAATTGGAACAGAATGGAGAGATCAATGAAGATGAAATCCGTTTTGTAACGAAAGCGGTATCTGACCGATTACAATACTGCTTCATTATGATTCATAAAGAGATCATTTCTAAAGTATTTTATCGGTTAGATACTGGAGATTATAAATATTTGAAAGATATCATCCAAGACGTGAAAGATAGTTGTAACGAAATGATGAATGATATCCGTAAAGCAGATACGAAGAACCGGAATGAAACGTTTAGTTTGGATCCAGATGTATTTGAAACTTTAGTAACTGAAACGGTAAATGAAGCAACGAATCCAGCATCAATACTGGTAACGGGTTTGAAAACGCTAAACTTAATGCTTTCTCCTGGTTATATGCCAGGGAGATTGTATTTGTATTTGGGTTAACTATATAGCTCCATATATC
>Ga0256407_10006005_pt1 | contig 19042 bp, 14 predicted proteins | sample RumenRJG_04DNA_FD_193489 | JGI IMG/M metagenome (GOLD analysis project Ga0256407, IMG submission 193489) | Bovine rumen microbial communities from Lethbridge, Alberta, Canada - RJG_04 | ecosystem: Host-associated > Mammals > Digestive system > Stomach > Rumen | place: Canada: Alberta... | reverse complement strand
TCGGATGTTAAGGAGTGGGGGCAGAACATATTACACTGTCTTATGACGAATGAAAATACGGCCTTATTCCACATCCTTGATGTTGTTAACGAATGCAAAGATATAAATTATTATTGAATATACAATGGAAAATATAAGCACTGTCATACAAGCGCTATTTGAGAAGGTTGATGGCGATGAAGTGTTGAAAAAAGCGGGATTCGACATCGATCGTGATGAAGTATTCCACCGGATGGATTCTGATATGATAGAATCTGTCATTGTAAATAAACTACTTCAAGTTGATAAAGAAAGTACTATTGATCAAGTGTCGATGCTGGAACAGATAGTGCAGTTTAAGTGGATGGAACCTGATGATTCGTGTATGTCGTTAATATTTAGGCGGAAATCTTCTGTGTTTAACATTCTTCTTTATTTTTCTTTGAAATGTCTGAGAGTGAGGGATGGTGAACCATTGTGTATCTATAGACATTTGCTAAGATGGCACTTGATAACAGCGGAGGTTGGGGAGGATTTGCTTACCACCTCGTTTATGGCCTCTCGTGACTTACAATTGGATAAAGAAAGGAAGAGTTTTGATTGGGACGCATTTATAGGCCATGATTGTAAGGAATTGAACAGTCTGTTTGATAAACCTATGGCAGAACTGCATATGCACCTGAAAGGGTCGTCGTATAACTTTGATTTGAGTTGGCTGTGTATGATGAATCATATAGGTGTTATGCAGCACAACTTTGAGGTAGAGCACCCTTTACATAAATATCGTAATCTTGATAAAGATTTATACGTGAAAATAAAAAAAGCAGCAGCAATTAGATTTTACTTGGCTGGTGCTGTTGGATGCCTACCGGAATCCATTTCGTTAAGCCAATTGCAAGAATTGTTGAAAAACGACAGAAATGAACTAAATAAGAAAAAAGTAACAGAGGGATTAAAAGACGTACCAATTATCGATGTGCAGAGTTTAATAGATGATTGCAGAATAAGAACACAAAAAAGCACAAAAGATAAATTTGAGATTCTTAGAAATGCTCAGAATTTCAAAGATAAATTGGAAGATAACGATATTGTAGACTATATCCCTGTTAGTCATTATGGAAATGAGTTAATAGAGAATAAAGCATTGGCACCGGAAAGAGCATTTATGTATGCTGTTTTCAGAAAAATCTATAGAGGTAATAGTGAGGAGACAGAGGACATAGCAACATTATTTTATGCATACTTGCTGTATAAGAACTATTTTAGGAATGAGATACTACAACTGAACGAGCGTGTAGGGTTTGCTAATTTTGCGAGCTATGAAGAAAGGAAAACCGATTATCTATTAAAGAATTACAATCATTTGTTGTACAAAGCAGCAATAGAAGGATTCTTGCAAAAGAATGATGAAAGGTATATCGAGGCTAGAATCGTGCCCAAAGATACAGAAGAAGGGATTGTGAAATCGTTGCAAGAGATATGTAATGATGTAGATAAAAGGTATGAGGAACGATATGACTTTATTTTTCACTTTATAAAGCAGAGAGACGAACCAAGAGAAACTGACTTATATCGTCATTATAAGCTTAGGGGGGAAATCAAGAAACAGGCATATGCGATATACAAATTCAGAAATAATCGCAAGAACTGGGATGTTAACAATAATTTGGTAGGAAAGGTTGTAGGAATAGATGCGGCTAATTCTGAAATCTTTTGCCGCCCAGAGGTCTATGCTCAGGCATTCAGGTTCTTGAGAGGGCATGAAGTTAAAATTGATGAAGAGGTGGATGATTATCCCTATGATTTGAATGTAACCTATCATGTAGGCGAGGACTTTATGGATGTAGCGGACGGCCTAAGGGCTGTTGAAGAGGCGCTTATTTTCCTGAATTTGAGAAATGGTGACAGATTAGGTCATGCATTGGTGCTGGGAACTGACGTAAGGAAGTATTATGAGAAGAGATATTTCGTAATATGCGCAAGTAAACAGGTAATATTGGATAATTTGGCTTGGTTACATCATAAGTGTATTAGGTTGACTGGTTATACACAATTGTGTGGTTGGCTAGAGATAATGTTCCTGAAGTACTTTACTGATATATACCTTTTGGAACAGAAGGAAGGTGAGAATATAATAGATTCTTACTTTAATACAAGTGAGGATAACAGGTTGACGTGTAATATTAATGATTATTATTTTTCATGGTTATTAAGAGGCGATTCGCCCATTATTGGAAAAGAATTAGACTCGAAGAGTTTGAAGAATCTTACATCAACGATTGATAAAGAGTGGGCACATGCGGGCATGAATAATCATATATGTGCAGAGGTGGCATTGAGGAATGAGAATGCTAGAGAATTGTTTGATGCTTATCATTCTTATAAATATGCTGAGCGTGGTTATCGTGGTGACACTTTAACAATCCCACCGATGTACAGAGAGGAATGGTATTTATTATTGGAGAAAATCCAGCAACAACTTTTGGAGAAAATTGAAAAAAGGCATATTGCAATAGAGTGTAATCCTTCGTCTAACTATAAGATTGGCGAAATGGTTAGGTATGATGAACATCCGATTTTGAAATTCTTTAATTATGGATTAGATACACCATATCCTCGTCACGACGTAGCTGTATCAATTAACACGGATGATATGGGAGTTTTCTCAACCTCCCTTGAGAGAGAATATTCTTTAATGGCTTTGGCTATTGAAAGAAATCAGACTGATGATCATCATAATTCTCCGAGAGCTATTATAGATTGGCTCAATAGAGTAAGAGAAATGTCGATGGAGCAAAGATTTAAGTATAATAATAAAATTAAAGATTAAGTTATTATGGAAGAAATGATGATGTTTTTGAATGAGTGTTTTTTACAGAAAGTCAACCAGTTTGACGCACTTATTGTTATTAATGACGACAAAGAGAAATTGTCTTTAGGAAAAGAACTTGTTTTAGAAATAGACAATGACAATGATGGGAAAGAGGCTGTTTTTGCGAAACTTGATAAAGCTAAAATAGGTGTTTTATCAGAAGAAGATTCCAAAATCATCCGTAAATTCTTGAAAGCAGGCTGGAATAATAATGTTCTTTTTGAGAGTAGGATTAGCAAGTATGATGAGAAGGCAGATGAGAATAAACGATATAGTATCGCTATAAGAATAAAAAAAGCATCAGAAAATATGAAAACGTCTTCATCAACGACACCCCAAAAAGAAGAGAAAGGGAAGGAAGAAGAATAATTATCCAATTAACTCTTTAATTTCATCCAAGGTTATCTTGTCACTGGTGGTGTTGAATAAATCAACAGTCTGGCGCTTTTGGGCTTGAAGTTGAAGGATCTTTTCTTCGACAGTGTCTTTGCAGACTAAGCGGAGGACAAGAACATTGTTCTTCTGACCAATGCGATGGGCACGAGCCATGGCTTGGTCTTCAACAGCAGGATTCCACCAGTCGTCTAAGAGAATAACACGATCGGCAGAGGTAAGATTGAGACCGAACCCACCAGCCTTAAGGCTAATAAGGAATACGGTGATAGAGGAATCGCTTTGGAACTGGCGTACAGGAATATCACGATTATGGGTGTCTCCATATAGAGTAACAAAATGAATGCCTGCTGATGACAAACGTGACTCTAATTCGTGAAGGGCACTGACAAATTGAGAGAAGAGTAAAACCTTGCGTCCCTCAGAACGAAATGTCTCGATATAGTCGAGTACTGTTTGGTACTTAGGTGCAATGCAAGCCTGGCGTAATCGAAGAAGTCCTTCTAAGGCCAAACTGCTTATGCGGCCGCTGAGTCCTGAAGCGAAAGCCTGGAGTATAGTGGTGTGAACTTGCTTATATTTGATTCGCTCGGATTCGTTAAGCTCAATATATACTGTTTTCTCAATACGGTCGGGCAAATCTTGCAGAACCATTTGCTTCTCTCTTCGCAAAATGAAAGGTTTAAGGAATTTGCTAGAAAGAGTGACGTAGACCTCTGGTATTGCTTGGATCCCCAATGTATGCAGACGATGATAGAGTGAATGCATGGGTGGCATGAGCATAATGAAATGCGACCAGAGTTCATCAATGGAATTCTCAATAGGAGTGCCGGTAAGAATAATTTTGTGTTCGCAATGCAATTGACTAATGGCTTGATATTTCTTGGTTTGACGATTCTTTATCACTTGTGCCTCGTCAATTATAATTGTATCGTAATACTCTGGCAGGTAATCGGAAAGATGTATGCGCAGCATATCGTAACTGACAAAGGTGAGCTGCTGAGATAATTGTGGAGAAAATCGACCTACCTCGTCCTTCCAGTTATATATTAAAGAGGTGGGGGCAATTATCAGGTGAAGTCTATCATTACCCAAGCAACATAGATGGGCAATAATCTGAATGGTTTTGCCAAGGCCCATTTCATCAGCTAAAAGGCAACCATGATTGTTTTTTCGCTGCTGCTGCAACCACATGACTCCATCGAGTTGATAAGGACGCAGTGTTGCGTGTAGCTGATTAGTAATTGACGACTTAATGTCATGAATCTCTGCGTCAGTGAGTGGTAGTGTTTCGGCAAATAGTTGGCGTACATCGAAGGACGCATCTAACTGCTGAGCTAATGTTTTGTCATCAGATTGTGTGGCATCCTCTTTCTTGAACAATATAATATGTCCATCGGACTCGTGATAGTTGCGACGATTGAGATAGCCATCAAGGAGCTGATGGGCAAACTCGGATTGATTAACATCTTGATCGGTTGAGAACCAGTTGATGCCTGATGATTCGTGATGGAAATATAGCCTTGATGCGGATTTGTTGGGGCTGGATACGTAGAGTGTCCAGCCTTTTTTTGTAAGTTCAGCGAGGCGCTCAGTATCTGTAGTGTTTAATGATAGAGTGGCTGTGGCAGGATTATAATCCTCGCCTAGTATAGTCAAAAGCCTATTTTCCTCCTGCTCGTTGCGCTGCATGAGCAAACCTAAGCTAGAAAGATAGGGAAGGGGGGAGTATGTGGGATAGAAATCGCTGAGTGCATCGTTATAGCGGAAACGTACTTTGATGTTTCGGTGCCATGAAGCGGGATTGTCTATATAGAGTATTCCAGATGGTACGGATGATGTGAGATGTGGAACAATAGACGATGAATGGATGATAGAAGATAGACTTGAGATTCTCTTGAGGCTGGATTTTGGTGTAGCTTTAACATAGGAGAAGGGATAAGCCACAAGTATACGCTGGACAAGTGGGTGACTAATAAGTCTACTGTCAATATGGAATGGCTGGCTATTAAGGCCTGAGTGGTTTATAAGCTGGCATAAGGCTGAGGGCTGGAGGCCATTAGTAGATGCATCGGCCAGAAGGTCGTTAAGTGTTACTTTGCGCTGAAAAGGTGCCAAAGACATACTTTTGCCATCCAGATTGACTTCGATACGGAGTTGAGGGATGGGGGCGTTTCCAATTGTTTCGTAGATGCAAAGTAACCGATATGTCATAGGACTAGAATTTGTAGTAAAATAAATAACTGTCTATCATCTTGCGTTCCATACGGTGTACTTGGTCATCGTTACATTTTACTTGAAGAAGTGGCCCTGTGTGGTTTTGAAGTTTGCCCTGGAAGTTGCATTCGTCAATGCGGCAACCGCCACAGCAGATATAGCGCAGATGGCATGTGCTGCAAGGGGAGAGGTTATCGACAGAAGTCTGCAGGTGGAGTTGATGACCTTGTTCTATAAATGATTTTATCGGTCTACCGTTAATATTCCCATAACTATCGACCTCGGAGATGCGATTGCAATAATAAACCTCGCCATCGGCACCAATGGAGATCCCGCCAAAGCCACAGTTGCGTTCGATGAGATTAGGGGTGTGTCCCTCCATGAAGTTATTATACTTAGCATCGGGATCTAAGGCGCGCTCTATTTCTATAATTTGTTGGAAAAATTCCTTGTTCTGAGCCTCGGTGTAGTGCGTGTTGCGACCTGGTAATACCTTCTTGCTGAGTTTGAAAAAAACGGGGTGCTGGCATTGGCTCTTGATATGATTAACCATCTGCTGATACCGTTCGGCAGCATCGTGCTGGAGATTCTGGAAAGTGAAGGTGGTGGCCACGGATGTGCGAATACCTGCGTTAGCAAAGAGAATGACGTTGCGTACAATGCGGTCGAAATGTCCCTTACCTCTAACCTTGGCATTGGAGGTTTCGTCGAAACCATCAATGCTGATTTGTATCTGACTGATATATGGGGCGAGCTGATTGATACGATTCTCAGTCCAAAGGACACCATTTGAGAGCACAGTGGTTTCGAGGCCAAGTGTTGATGCATGTTTGAGAATGTCGTTGAAATCGCAGTTCATCAAGGGCTCACCTCCGGAAAACGTTACCGTCTTTCCTCCTTGCTGTTGAAACTCGGTAAGTATACGAAGCCACTCCGCCTTTGTTAGCTCGTTGTCTAATGGCTTGCCAGAGCGCATGAAACAGTGTTCGCAACGAAGATTACATGCATTGGTGAGGTAGATGTTGAGCATACGGTAACCCTCTAAGTACTGAGGAACGGGAGGAGTGTTGACCCCAGCGAAATTACGGGCCGTGATAGCTGCCAGAAGCTGCTTGAACTGGGACTGTTCATCAGGGGTGTGTAAGGATGTGTAAACTTCACCAATACACAGGCCGCTAATCAACTGTTGAAAAAGATGTTTTTGCAAGTCTGACCTTATGACCATCCAGTTGGCAGTAAGCACAGATATAACTAACCATCCTTCATCGCATGGTCGGAAAATAATCTCATCAGCGAAGATGAGGTGGTCAGTGCTCTGTAACTCTGAATGCTGTCTCATGACATGTGATTTAACTTTAATAATTGAGGTGACACCAGTCTCTGCTGTCACCTCAACCCAATTGGGATATTGCTGCTGGTAAAGCTAATCCTTGATCAGGGGATTAGTTCTGGTTTACGTCGCAGCGCTTGAAGCAGTACATGGCGCCTACACGCTCTGTATCTTCTGCAGTCTTAACTTCCCAATCGAAAGAAATGGAAAAATTCTCTTTCATCTTTTCAATCGTTTTTTTTGGTTTGACATTAAGTTATCTGTTCTCAAGTGTGCAAAAAGCCGATAAAAGGGCTATAGCACTATCTGCATCTGCCAATGATACGACCTCAGAAGGGGTGTGCATATATCGGCAGGGAATGCTGATCAATCCTGTTCGGATGCCAGTGCCGGCAACCTGTATCTCGCGGGCATCGGTGCCTGTGGGGCGGGCAATAGCCTCTATTTGATAGGGTATGCCATTGGATTCTGCCAAGCTGATGAGCTGCTGGTTGATACCTTTGCTCATATTAGGCCCCATAGGGATGACTGCACCTTTTCCTAAGCTGATGTCACCGTCTTTAGTGGGTGACATTGTGGGATAATCGGTGGCATGGGTTACATCAATGGCAATCCCTACATCTGGACGAATAGCCTCAGTAATCATCTTAGCTCCGCGAGCGCCCAGTTCCTCTTGGACGGAGGCCACCAGATAGATATCCTTATCTGTGTGCAGTGACTGCAAATTCTGTGCCAAACCCATCAAGACTGCCAAACCAATTTTGTCATCGAGTGAACGGGACAGGAGAAGTGTGTCATTTAGCTGGACAGGGCCCCCTTGGAGAGTAGCAACATCGCCAATCTGAACTTTGGACTGTGCATCTGTTTTGTCCTTGGCAGCGATGTCAATCCAGAGGTCTTCTGGCTCAAGTTGCTTTGTATTCTCGGATTTGTCCTGAAGGTGTATGGGCTTTTTGCCGATAACGCCCGTAACATGGCCTTTATGCCCAATGATATTAACGCGCTGACCTGGAAGGAGATTTGTGTCGATACCGCCAATCTCTTTGAAATAAAGGAATCCGCGGTCATCTATATAACTAATCATTAAACCGATCTCATCGGCATGCGCCATAAGCATTACCTTCGGTCCTGAACCTTTTTTATGTGCGATGCAATTACCATTGACATCAGTGTAGACTTCGTCGACAAAGGGACGTATTTGTTCTGCGAAGAGCGCTATGATTTGCTCTTCGCTGCCTGACGGACTTGCTGTCAGGAGCATCTTATGCAATATGTCTTTAAGCCATGATTCCATATCAAAATGCAAATTTACACAATTTTCTTCATATTATTGGCGATTGTGAGAAAAAATAATGATTTTTTAATGGTTTACTGTGGATTTGACTTGGAAATGAGCCGATAATTTGCTATATTTGTGAAAAAAAAGAACCAAGGGGAGAGTTGGGATGTAAATGGAAGAGGAATATATGTTAAAAAACGTACGGATATGATGGAGGTTCGATAAAAATTTGTATATTTGTGCTCAAATTTCGATGGCTGGACCGCCAAGTGTTTGGAAATGGGTCGCTTTGCATAGCGACAATCATGACTAGAAGATAAAGGGGAATGAACCCTAAAGTTGAAATCATAAAGCGACTGAAGACCAGAGTGATATGATGACGACGAAAGAAACGGGAAATGGTTCGGGACGCGACACAAGGATGTGTGGTGACCCCAAGGTGTGGTTTCCGATGAGGGTGACGTATCAGCGGGAGATGAAGGTGAAGGCGGAGCTGGACCGGCTGAGGTATATGATGGACCATACGGCTTCACTGGAGCATACATTGACACTCCGCATGTACTTGCGAAAATGAGTAGAAGGATGACTTATATTTGAGGTCAAAACAAAAGGTAGATAATCATAATGGATACAAATATGAATACAATAACGTTTGACGAGTCAAAAGAACATTTCGACGAGTTCGTGAATAATTTCGAGACATATAAATCTATTAATATGTCGGAGTCTGACACAAGATCAAAGCTTATTGATACTGTTTTGATTGATGTGCTAGGATGGGATGAAGCAGACATAAGAAGAGAAGGTCACGTTGACAGCGGTTATTTTGACTACAAAATGTCGATAGCTGGCTTTTCTCTGATTATTGAAGCCAAAAGACAGTTTAATGACCTTATTTTGCCAAATCAAAGCAAGAGAAGATGCAAGCTTAATGCAATTTATTCTTCCAATAAAGATGTAATAGATCAAATTCGCCATTATTTAGATGACTGTGGATGTGATATTGGTGTAGTTACAAATGGAAAACAATATATCATAGCCAAATTCATTAATACAAACGGTATTCCTTGGAAAGAGAATAACTGTATAGTTTATAACGGAGTTGAAGACATTCTCAATAATTATGTTGAATTCTGGAATACGCTTTCTAAAGAGTCTGTTATTAGGAATTGTGGCATAAAACAGTTGTTCGATGTAGAGATATCATTCTCAAAAACAGTACTATCATCTATATTGAATAAAGATAATGAAATAGTAAGAAATGACCTTTCGGCGAAACTCGCACCAATTATAGACAAGGTGTTTGGAGATATTTTTAATTCCAATGAAGAGGATGATGATATCGAGTTCATAAAAGAGTGTTATGTCGAAAACAAAGAGGTAATAAAAAACAAAAGAGAATTGAGAGGATTGTTTCGTGACACTCCGCCCAAATTAAATGAAGTGGTAAAAGCAGTTAACTCCGATAGTATAAGTCACCAGATTACGGATGAGATTGAAAACTTCCCGCCGCAATCCTCAAACTCTGCAACCCCCAAACCAATTATAATTATTGGTTCTCGAGGAGCTGGCAAGACGACTTTTCTGAACTTTTTATTCAAGAATGAATCAGACGGGAAAAATTTGAAAGACAATCCGTACTTATTTGTCAACCTAATGAAATACTACACAGGAGCGGATTGTGTTGATTTTGAGAATATCTATGAAGATTTACTAATTCAATTTAGCGATAAATATCCACAACTCAATATCAACTCGTTGGAGGTTTTAGAACGTATTTATATAAGAGAAATTAATCAAAACAAGAAGGGGGTATGGAGATATTGTTTTGAAAACAATCAAGATGAGTATCAAAAAGAGTTGGCATCGTTTTTTAAAGATAAAATGCGTAATAGCCAAGAACATTTCATGGCGATTAACAAGTATCTTACTAGAGAAATTCATAAAAGAATAGTGGTGATTTTTGATAATGCCGATCAATTAAGCGACAAGATTCAAGAACAAGTATATTTGAACGCATGCTCATTGAATACACAAGCTAGATTTGGCGTAATTATTTCATTACGAGAAGGGTATTACTATAACTGGAGGAACAGACCTCCTTTTAATGCTTTCATAAGTAATGCGTATCATATTGCAGCGCCAGATTATGGACAAGTGTTACAGAAAAGGCTTAACTACTTGGTGAAGAATATTCAATTCAGTAAAAACCATTCGTTTACAGGACCCATTAGGGACAAACAATATATGCTTAACGAAGATAAAATTGAAGAATTCTTTACTGGAATAGAAAGCTCATTGTTTGGCGAAAAGAATGCCCCCATATTAGACTTTTTAAGACATATGAGTTTCCCTAATATCAGAGAAGGGCTTAATTTGTTTAAGACATTCCTGATTTCGGGTTATACAGATGTGTCTGAATATGTATTGAGAGTATTGTTTAACAAAGGTGATCATATCATTACTATACCTATTCATGAGTTTGTAAAAACAATAGCATTGGAAAATAAGTTGTATTATAATCATAGGTCTAGTAAGATACAAAATATACTCTACCCATCAAGTCCTAATTCTGATTATTTTATTAAATACTACCTATTAAAAGTACTCGATGAACAACTGTCTTTTGAAGGCAATATAAATAAATTCATAAATTATAGCGATCTACTAAAAGAATTCTTGGATTATGGCTATAGGGAAGATGTTATTAATAAAGAGCTGGAGTCACTATTGACGGATAATTTTATAGAGACAGATAAAGTACTATCTGATATTAGCTGGAATAATTTGCCACAAGAAACATTCTCAATAACAATAACAGCTAAGGGACATTATTATGTGACTGAATTGATAAATAGGTTTTATTATGTTGAACTTATATTGCAAGACACGCCTTTATTCGAGAAAGAAGTTTATGAAAGTCTAGTTCAAAAATTCCCTATTCCAGAGAAGAGTAATGGTAAGAAGGATATGAGGGTCAGAATTGATGTCGTTCAACTTTTCATGGATTATTTAGAGGCAATAGAAAAGAAATCAAATAATGCCTTATTGCAGACAAAATATGGCAGAATGGTGGATAATATGATAATGGGTGGTTTAGGAAATGACCTCGATAGATTAAGTACCATTGCAGAGAATCGGTAGTTCTTAGGACATTGATATCAGATGAAAACTCGTAGAGAGGTTCACGTGAGAATATATTGATTGAAGGTTATGACACAGGAAGAACGTTGGATGTCAAATTACAATGAGGTAATGGCCTTTATTGAAAAGAATCGCAGGAATCTTTCCAAATATGATTTAGAGGAAAGACGGTTGTATACGTGGATGAAGCATAACCGGAAGCAGATGAATGCAGGAGTGCTGAAGCCAGAGAGAGTTGCGGCGTTTAAAGAGTTGCTGGCGCTGTGTGAACAATATAAGAGGGTGAATCAATATGAATAACTGCGAAGGCTCTGTTGGCTAAAACCAATTAAGACTGAAGTGGAGCAAAAATGTGAAAATAGGGCTGATTTCTGATGGAAATCGGCCTTTTTTTGTGAGAAATGAGCAAAAAAGGTTGTAGGGCAACAACCATTAAAAAAATATTTTGTATCTTAGCGCCCGAAATGAAAATGATTTGCATAAAATAAAAATATGGCAGAATTCGATAACGAGAAGCCCATCTTGTTTTTTGAGGGCGATGAAGATAGGGTTGTTATAGAAAAGGGCGACTACGATACGTCGCTGTTTTCACAACAATATACGACGGCTTTTGGTATACTGAAAAGGCTGATAGAAACCAAAGAGAACGAGGAGTGTTACCCGGGACAGGGTAATGCGAGGATTATTGCGTTTTGCGGCGACCGTGGCGCAGGAAAGACATCGTGTATGATGTCGGTGCGCTATGCCATTCAGCACTATAATGATGATGGAATTTCGGAGTATTTACAGAAAAACGGACTGACGGCCGGCAATCTGTGCTTTGACATTCTGAACCCTATAGACCCCTCGTTTTTTGATGAGAGCCATAATATATTGGAGTTGGTGTTGGGGCAGATGTATCTGCACTTTAAGAACAGACGAAAGGAACTGAAAGACCATAATCTGCTGGACGAGATTGAGGTTGGGAAGGTTAGGAATTGTTTCGATGCCGTAAAGAGAAGCCTTTCGTTGATAAGTGGTACGCCGCAGCAGATGTTTGACAAGTTGGAAGAACTGGAGAACCTGTCAGTGGCGATGTCGTTATATGACAAGTTGAAAGCACTGTTTGAGGCATACCTGAAGTTTATGGGGAAGCAGAAAATAGTGATAACCATAGATGATATGGACTTCAACGCTGAGGGTGCCTATAGGATGTGCAAATACCTGCAGATGTATCTGAACCAGCCTACGTGCGTGGTTCTGATTTCGCTGAAGATCTCGCAGTTGGTATCGATACTGGCTGATGACCCCAACTTTAAGAATGCGAAGGAGGAGGGAAGGCGTAACGAGATGTCGTCGAAGTATGTGCAGAAACTGATACCCATCTCGAACCGTGTGCAGATGGTGGATATCTGGGCCATCAGTGAGCGCCTGTTTAAAATAGTAAGAAAAGATGGCGAGACGAAGCCGGAACGTATTAAGGACGGCATCGTGAGAATGATATTTGAGAAGACTCGCTATCTGTTTTACAATACCAAAGGTGAGGTGTCGCCCATCATCCCGCATGAATTGCGTAGCTTCCGCCAGCTATTGGGACTGCTGAGCAGGATGGACAATATAAACAAGTATTCGCAAGACCCCGTGGTGAAAGCGAAGAACGAGGATAATAAGCAGCAGTTTAAGAGCTACTTCTACACGGAATGGATAAGAACGCTGGATGAGGAGGACCGCTCGTTTGCTGAGGGACTGGCCACGATGGAGGATGTGAAGTCGTTTAACAAGATGATAGTATCGTATCTGGCCAAGAAGGTGGAACTGACGGGAACAGATTATGACTTTAAGAGGATTATAAACGATCAGGATTATACATACAATATTTCGACTGGCGACGTGTTCTCGGTAATCAGATACTTGGAAAGAAGCACTGAGAGAAAAGGACTAAGGGACTTGCTGTTCTTTATCAAGAGCTGCTACTCAATCCGCCTGTATGAATGCTATGATGAGATAACTGATGAACAGGACGAGATGTTTGCTGATGTGCCTGATGGTGACGTGTTTAAGAGTGACCCATGGTTTAGAAAGACCATTAAGATGCAGAACCTGGTGAACGGCAACTACTTCAGATATGATGCGGGTTCGTATATCAAGGAAGAAGGTGACAGGCCGTATAACTACGATAAGTTGCTGCTGGATTTCAACTTCTTTATATTCATGAATAATGTTGCTGGCAGAATGAATAAGTGTTACATTCTTGATGAGGAACCAGACGAGGTGTTGAAGCGTGACTATCTGCTGGCGGAATTCCTGATTATGTGTTCATCGTATAATTATTATGGTGACTATACAAAGAATCCGGATGTGAACAGAAAAGACAGCCTACCATACTATCTGGAGCCTTTTGCTGGTGATCTGTCGTCGTATGTGGTGTTTGACATTGCGGCCATCTTCAGTAATATGATTAACATCAAACATACCTACAGCAGATATGAAACATTCTTTGATTTCTATAGCTATTCGAATGACAGCGTACACGATTGGACGCTGCTGGGCAGGCTGAAACGCGATATCAGGAAGGTGAGAGATGTGGATATGTATAAGTCGGAATACCACGCCATCGCGTCGGATTCGATTATTAGAAACAGTGATGTGCTACTGTCGCTGACTGAAATGATGGAGAGTAACGCTGCGCGCACCAAGGCGTACAACGTGAATGGTGCCGTGAAGAGATATCAGATGTTTTTGGAGGGGCTGTATGACACAGGCATGAAGACCTACAGAGTGGGTGAAGACGGAAAACCGTATGAACTGCGGTACTACTTTATAAAGACCCTGGCATCGCTGCTTGAGGAATTGCCTGAAGAGAAGTTGCAGAAATTGCTGCACAGTGCATACGATATGAATGACACCAGCAAGACTGGACTTTCGGACGGTGAGTTTGGTATTTAACAGAAGTAAGAGATGGACTTGCTAAGGGCGACCATAAAAGCGATGTACTATGATTATCCCATAGAGAATGCCTATGGGATGATACTTGGTGGGGATAACAGAGGAAGATTTCTGACTCACTTTACACGTTTGGCGTGTGGAGAGGACGACGGATTCTCGCAACGCGAAATGGCTGCCTACAAAGAATATATCTTTAAGGAGTTGCGTGAAAGAAGGACCCGCAACACGAACTATTTCCAAGATACCGTAGGACTGCCTTTGATGGTGGCTGAGGAGGTCCTGAAAAGGGATGCGAACGGCTATCCATGCGTGGATTTTGCCTGCCTGTTCAGATGGCGCGAAATAGTGAAGTGTATGGGTGAGGACTTGTTTACGACAACATTCCTGGCCAAGACCGACGAGCACACACGCAAAGATTTCTTCTGGCCGAACGTGATAGCTCATAACAACCAAGACCTGAATAAGGTGTTGGAAGGTGGACTGGCGGATATACATTCGCACTTCGGAGGAGCCATCGACAGTTTCCAGTTTAACTGGCTCTGCCTGATGAATGATGTGGGTGAACTGCACGATAAGTTTAAGCAGCTGGGGTATTCGTTTAACGAGACGGTGGTGTTTGATAAGGAATACGCATTCCAGAACCTATCATCGTGGTGCAGGTTGGCGGCTGCCATCAGGGTGCTGCTGTATAAGGTGTTTGTGAAAAGAATGCCGCTACAGCCACAGATGGAAATGAACGGTTTGCAGGAAATCATCAACAGTGGTTCGGAAGAGTTGACGAAGTTAAAGACGGCCATAGACAGTCTGCGCGTAGATGCCAAGAAGACCAGAGAAGGGCTGACCGTGGACTACGCTATTACTGAAGAGCTGATAACAGTTGAATTCAGCAAATCGCCATACTGTATCTATGCAGGGGAAAGGCAAATAGAATACGCATTCTTCAGAGAGCTGCATGATACGAGATCGAGAGTGGTGAAGGGAGAATGGATAGAGTGGTTCTATCTGTATGAGCTGATAAAGATGCATGTGAGGAAGGAGTTTGTGTTTGCCAACGAGATGTCGGGGCTGGATAACTATATTGGCTATGAAGCTCGTTCGCCCATCTTCTTTAGGGGCTTGCAGCCGATATGCAATGTGTTTTCGATGCAGACCAGCATCAGACAGGGCAAGAACGACTATATAGAGTCGCGGGTGACCTCGAATGCGCTGGGATTGACCACAGGTGAGTATTGGAAAGGACTCTATTCGGAAGAGCCCTTTATGGAGCAACAGGAACTGAAAGAACGGCTGACCTTTGTGGCTACGCTGACGAAAGGCGTGAAAGGCAAGAAAGAGCATAACGAAGGCCGGTGTAACCGCAAGCGAAGTGCCGTGCACGAGGAGTACATCAAGGTGATGACTTTTATTGGCGACAAGAAGAACGCCTATGAGATTGTGGGGCTGGATGTAGGAGGCTTGGAATTCTACTACAGGCCGGAGGTGTTCGGACATGTGCTGAGGGCTGGAAAGAAAGACGGACTGAAGATGACCTACCATGTGGGAGAAGAGTTTTATGACCTGGCAGACGGGCTTAGAGCCATCTGGGAGATTATACAGTATGCCCAAATAGGGCAGAATGACAGACTGGGGCATTGTATGGCACTGGGGGTAAGTCCACAAGCGTACTACCAGCGGAAGCATTGCACGCTGACCATGCCCAAGCAGGTGCTGCTGGATAATGTGGTATGGATGTGCTGCTTTGCGAAAGAGAATGGTATACGAATAAACGGCAAACAAAGAAAACCGTTGGAGGAACTGGCCAAGGAACTTTATGCCGAGATGGGCTATGGCGCATACATACCAGAACTGAGCATGGCTGACTATTATGAGAGTATGCAGCTGCGGAGCGATGAGGCCAATAGGGAAGACGGGTTGGACAACTGGTCGCTGACAGCAGAGCTGGACAGTGAGCGGGCCATAAAAGCCAGAAATAACGCCAATGCCCGGACATTATACCAAGCTTATATGCTGGACACGGAATTGATAGAGAAGGGAGAGAAACCAACGACACGGCGGTTTGATGAAGACTACGTGAAGCAGGTGACGAAGATACAGAAAGAGATGATAAAACTGGTGAATAAGACTGGCGTATGCATAGAGAGTTGTCCGTCGTCGAACCTCCAGATATGTAACCTGGGACGCTACGACTGTCATCCGACTATCGGTTATTATCTGAGTAGAAAAGGTAGATGGTATTGGCCGTTCAGGAAGAAACTGAAGATTAACATGGCAGTATGTACAGATGATAAAGGTACATTTTCGACCTCACTCGTTAATGAGTTTTCGCTACTGGCTCTGGCTACAACAAAGAAGTATGGCTGGAACAGAAGCACGGGAAAACAATTTGAGCAATTAGTATTACAAGGGGAAAAATACCGTTTTGAACATGAATATAGACAAGAATGATTTCTCGTTTGAAGAGTCGCTGAAATATCTAGATGAACTGGCAGCCCAGATGACCGAAACCGAAGGGATGAAAGCCTTCCGGATGATGGAGAAGGACGAGCTACCAGTGGACAAGGTAGTGAAGGTGTTTTGTGTGGTTATGAGCATCAGAATAATCAATAGATATAGCCACCAAGGTATCCACACGGATTACGTGCATGCAGGAACGGTGAGCCAGATACTGCATGTATTGCAAAGCGCTATACAGCTGCGACAGGTAGAGATGCAGGCTGATGGCGGTATGATGGCACTTTTTGACGCACCGATGAAAAAGGATGTGGAGGACATTATCAATATATCGGCACAGGTGAGGAGTGTGAACGACGTGGTGCTGAAAAAGTTCCGTCTGCCATTGGGAGAACAGGTTGTTTCGGTGGGAATAGAATATGGACCGGTGACTTATTTTGCATCGAGGTATTCGAATCTGGAAGGTGTTTGCTATGGTAGTACTATACAGCGAGCCAAGATGTTGGCTGATGTAAGGGATGATAGTGTGAATATCTCGGAGGATATCTACGTGAACCTGTCGGAAGATATGCAGAAAAACCTGTTTGTGAACAAGGAAATGACGGGTGAACTGAAGTATTATTTCTCGCAACTGATTAACATCAGAATGCGAAAATGGGTAGTGGAAAATAAATAATGAAGTAGGTATGGATTTAGAGCTGAAACCATTTTCGAGTATAAATTTGGCGGATATGTTCTTTGATTCGCTGAAGGCGGCTTATCCAGAGTTTTCGGATTGGTATAATCGGAAAGCACAGGAGGGGGCCGAGGCGTATGTGTTTAAGAACCAGAATGGCGAGGTGCAGGACTTCCTGTATCTGAAGATTGAAACGGATGCGCTGGAGGATGTGGAGCCCGTGCTGGAGGCGAAGAAACGACTGAAGGTGGGGACGTTTAAGCTGCTGAGCAGGGGTACACGTCGCGGTGAGCGATTCATGAAGAAAATCATGGATAAGGCGATGGCTGAGGACGTGGACGAGGTGTATGTGACCATATTCCCCACGAAAGAGTTGATGTATCTGATTAAGCTATTTGAGGGGTTCGGGTTTGAGCATGTGGCAGACAAGCCTCATGATGGCGGTACGGCTGAATGGGTGCTGGTGAAGGATATGCGGGCTGTGAAAGGTGACATTATGGAGGACTACCCGAGGATGCAGACTGCGGCTCACAAAAAATGGATGCTGGCCATTATGCCGCAATATCATACACGGGACACGGGACAGTGGGGACAGGTCAGTGTCTCGCGGTGGCATGAGGGGACAAGTCGAGCTGCTTAGGGCGGCTTAACTTGATAAAAACGGAAAAAGGTTGGGTTAGAGTTTCCCGGAAGTCCAGATACGATGAATGACTCCTTTGCCAATGCCAGTGAGTCGTTCCAGTTGGCGCAAGGAGGCACCGCTATCTTTTAGTTCGAGAAAGATTTGCTGTTTGGTGTCGTTGTCCAACTGTTGGAAAGCGCTATTATTGGTTACGCCAGTTTTCTCCTTGATAAGATTCCAAATCTGATCGTCTGAGGGCCTGCGACGAGAGTTGCCCTCAATATCCAGGCAATAGACATCTTCGGGAAGTGGTTCGTTGATCCAGGCTTCAAGGTCAGCGAAGGGTATGCGATTCAGAACAGTCTGTGTGTTGCAGATTTGGAAAACGGGTTCTACTGTTCCATCATACTCGCACCAGGAACTGTACTCGTAGTCTTTGACGTGTTCAACGATACCGGCCTTGACGGGATTCTGATGGATATAGCGCAGGAGGGTGGTGAAGTAAGCCATGTCGTTGACTGGCTCTGATTTGAAGCGCTCCTTGAACAGATGCCCATCGCGACCATATTTGCGATTGAAGTAGTACACGTAAGAGCTGGCTATGCGCTTGATGGTATCACCAATGGGTTCTTCCCGCTCACGTATCAACAGGTGAAAGTGGTTTGACATCAAACAGTAGGCATAGTAGGTGCAGTTGGTGCCACAGGGATTACCATCATCATCGTATTGAGCGCGTATGCGGTCGAGAGTAGTGATGAAATGGTAATAGTCCTCTGCATCGCAGAAGATCTCCTGATGATTGATGCCTCGCATCATCACATGATATATCTCAGTTCCTGATGTTACTCTTGGTTGTCTGGGCATAAGCGTTTATTTCTTTTGGAGGGCAAAGGTACGAATAATTTTACACAGAGAGCACAGAATATAGGATTTTTTTGAACACGAATATGTAGTACAATAGTTGTAACTACATAGAATTACAGAAGCAGCTATAACTTCAGTTTTGAAGTTGTAGCTGCTTTTTAGCCTATTACCCCGACGGGGTTTAATAACATAGCGTAGGGTCGTGACCCTATGGTTGATGACAATCCATCAGCCCATGTCGCCCCTGTAGGGGGCTAATATCCTAGCATAGGGCCTCAGCCCTATGTGAA
>Ga0256407_10006004_pt1 | contig 19043 bp, 18 predicted proteins | sample RumenRJG_04DNA_FD_193489 | JGI IMG/M metagenome (GOLD analysis project Ga0256407, IMG submission 193489) | Bovine rumen microbial communities from Lethbridge, Alberta, Canada - RJG_04 | ecosystem: Host-associated > Mammals > Digestive system > Stomach > Rumen | place: Canada: Alberta... | reverse complement strand
CGTACATACACAGATTATTTTTTAAACGGAAGAAAAAACTGCTATAATTTTTTAACCCCGAAATCAATGGGCGAATACATAGGAAAAGTAACAAAAATAGGTAAAAATTATATTGAAACAGACTCAAAAATAAAATTAAACGCTCAAGACGGCATTTGCTTTGAATACAAAGACGAATTTTACGGATTTAAGATAAATAAAACCGAAAATAACAAAATTTTTCCCAACAACATGCCACAAATAGAAATCGGAACAAAATTATACCGAAATTATGACAACGAGTTTGAAAAAATATTATCAAAAACAAAAACAACAAGAAAAATCGGTGTGAAATTTCAAATTTTTTGGGATAAAATTATTGCAGAAGATACCGATTTTAATAGGGTTATAACCTGTTTTACAAATCAACAAAAAGCACAAAACCCTGACAGAGCAAAAGATACAGTCCTAAAACAACTGCTAAAGACAGGTGACAGTGACTTTTATGTTATCAATGCAGAAATAAAGTCAGATGACATCCCGTTTTTACCCGTATCAGAGATTAACAAAATTCGAAGATTGACTTTACAAAACTTAATGAATGAAAGGATTAAAAATTATCCTAAATTAGTTCAAAACCCTATCAGTTACGCACCTATTGGGATAGGAAATTTAGATTCAAAATTCAACATTTTTAATGATGAAGCAAAAAGTTTTTATGAAAATTGCGGCTGCGAAGTTTGTGACAAAGCGTTAGAAAGTAAAAAAATAATACCGGCAGAATTTGAACTTATGCGATGCAAACATTGTTTGCGCTATGCCTGCGATTTATGCTCAAAGAAAGTTAAATTAGGGAAAAAACTATATCTGCAGGATGAGCAGGGCAAAAAATATCCTTTAAGATTTGAGTGTGACAAGTGCGAAATGGTTATACTAAGTCCTTAATTATTTTATTAAAGCCTGCAACTGTTTAAATTTTTCGTGAGAAGATGTTTTCAATAACCCGAACAATGTAATTTCAACAGTAACAATTTTGGCTCCGTACTGCTTTAAAAGTTCAATCCCAATATTGTATTCAGATGCTTTACGGCTTGCGCATGCATCACTAATAATAAACACCTCAAAACCGTTTTTAAGTAAATCTAAAGCCGTTTGCAAAACGCAAATATGCAACTCTATTCCGCACAAAATAATTTGCTTTTTACCTTTGTTTAATAAATAGTTTTTCAATTCTTCATTCAATAATGCCGAAAATGAAACTTTTTCAAAATGTTTTGCACCGGAAATATTATTTTTTAATGTATCATCTGTTGCTCCCAAACCTTTTGGATATTGTTCGGTAACAAGAACAGGAATATTTAAGGATTTGGCGATATTAGCAATTTTTATTGAATTTTCAAGCGCAACTTCACCTTTAAAAACAGATTTTATTAATTTTTCCTGAAAATCAATCATTAATAATAAGGTATTAGCAGAATCGAACATTAAACTATGCCTTCCATAAATTCTGAATACAATTTATTTATATATTTTGATAATAATTTTTCATCAAGAATATTCAGAGCAATATTCTCATCAGTATTTTCGCTTGTATCCAGCCCTTTGTGAACAATTTTAAAATTAAGTTTTGCAAATCCGTCATAGCGAATAATCAATTCACTGTGCCTTTTTCCTTTTTTCAAACTGAAAACACACTCAATTTTATTTGCATACTGACTTATTGCGATACCTTCATCTCTTGCATCAAATTCTTTCTGAAAGCGATAAAATAAAGGTTCAATAAGAGTGGATAATTTTGTTTCAAAGGCTTTTTTAAATAATTTGAAATGTTTTTCTTTGATTGCACTATCCGAATCATCAGGAGTAACATTACCACCAAGACAAAAATACAATTCATCATTTATAGCCGCTGATTTTAATCCGTCATTGGCATCTTTTTCAAGTTCATCAAAACTTTTTGCCCCTAAAATTGAAATTCCACAATGCAGTTTTATATCATTTCCCATAATAGAAGCCACTTTTTCTGCAACAGATTTTGCTCCCTGCAAATCAGTTTCAGGTAAAAGCAGATAATATTTACCTGAACCTTGAGCAATAATATCAGTTTGCCTTAAACATTTTTTTAAATTCAATCCCAAACGGTTCATAGAAACTCTTGTTTTTACCGACTCATCAATCGTTAAAACCATATAAACACCCGTTTTAAACAACTGATATTCACTTATATAATAAAAATTTTCTTTCAACGCTTTATGGGTAAATAACCCTGTTTTTGCATTGATTGACTGCGTATTATTTATAAACAGAGATAAAATATCAACATATTTTGACAATGATATTGATTTCAGACAGTTTAAAAATCTTGTGTTAAATTCACTCGGGCAAGAATCAGTACGGATAAAATCATACACCCCTAATTGCTGACACTTTTGCATAAATTGTTCATTATTCTGTGATATTGTAACGATTACGAGAGTATGGGGTGCAACTCTTTTTATCATTTCAAGAGTTTTAAAGATTTCACTTTGAAAATATTCGTTATCTTTTATGACAACCAATTGTACATTTGGATTGATAGCGCGCTTTATATGAGTTATAGATACTATATCGGCAGTTTCACTTCTTCTCAATACCGATACATTTGAAAACAAGAACTCAAAATTTGATTTATCTTCAGTTATAAATAAGATATTATCAGCCATCAAATTATACCTGCAAGTGCTTTTTAATACACCAATAACTACCGACAGAACCGAACAAAATGCTCATTGTAAACATTACGAGAATAACCAAATTCTGCGCATACAAAGGCGACGGAACCATAAAGAATTTATGGATATTGAGTAATCCGTTTTGAATATAATTTAACGGAAAAGTAGCAATCAAAGAACCCGTAAATCCGTAAAATGCCCCCTGCATAATGAACGGGAAACGGATATACCAATTGTTTACACCCATAAGTCGCATAATTTCTATTTCTTCTTTTCGAGACTGTATAACAAGTTGAATAGTATTATTAATAATAGTAACCGTTAATAAGCCCATAATAATAATTACAACCAAAGTAATAGTTTTGACAACATGATTAACAAGTTCAATTTTCTTTGCCAAATCTTTTGCATAACTCATATCTTCTACGGACTTAATTGATTTGATATTTTCAAAAACCGATTCAAGATTTTCAGGATTATCAACTTTTACATGCAAAGTATCAGGCAAAGGATTATCTATGTTAGGCAATTTCATTTCATTTCTCAATTTACCCCAGGAAACATTTTTTGGTATAGCAGTAATTTCTTCAACATGCTCAAAACGAGCAATTTCAGACTTTGCCTCACGCATATCGGTAGAACTTTTGAGATATACAGAAATTTCTAACGCACTGCCTAACTCTTTTGAAAAAGATGATATAGATAACGCCGTACGGAAACATGCACCAAAAATCATCAAAATAGCCGCCATTGTAGTAATAATAACAAGATTTACAAGTCCGGTTCTTTTGATATCACTGACAGTCTGTACTCCGAGTCTGTATAGAATACGCAGTTCACAAAGCCAATCCTTCGGTATATGTTTTTTTACATTCGATTTTAAATTATTATTCATAAGTACCTGCCTGCATATCTTTTACAATTTCACCATGGTCGAGTTTGATTACCCTTTTTCTAAAGTAGTCAACCATATTATTATCATGTGTTGATACAATAACGGTTATGCCTCTTTGGTTAATTTGGTCAAGAATCTGCATAATTTCCATTGAATTCTGAGGGTCTAAATTCCCTGTCGGTTCATCTGCAATAAGCAAAGGCGGACCATTTACTATTGCTCTTGCAATTCCGACTCTTTGCTGCTCTCCGCCTGATAATTCAGAAGGTGTTGCATTCATTTTTTCATATAAGCCAACTATTTTTAATGCCCCTTGAACTCTTGCATTTATCTCTTTACTGCTTATACCTAATGTTCTGATTACATAAGCGACATTATCGAAAACTGTTTGGTTTTGAAGCAGTTTGTAATCCTGAAAAACAATTCCCATACAGCGTCTCAAATTAGGGATTTTGTTACTTTTAATATTCGCTATATTAATACCGCCTATAGAAACAATGCCGCTTGAAGGTTTTTCTTCACTATATAAAAGTTTCATCAAGGTAGATTTACCAGCACCTGAAGAACCGACAACGAAAACAAATTCCCCTGAATTTATCTCCAAATTGACATTCTTAAGTGCATAGTGATCATTTTTATATTTTTTGGTAACATTTTTCAGTTTTATCATTAATTAACTTCCTTTGCATACATGCTTTTGATTCTTTTTACAAGATTTGCAGAATCCAAGCCGTAATATTTAACAAGTTCATCTGATTTTCCGCTTTGCCCAAACTCGTCATGAATACCAATCCTAAATACTTTAGCCGGATAATTTCCGCAAACAACTTCGCACACGGCAGATCCTAACCCGCCTGTTGTAGAATGATTTTCAACAGTAATAAGGAATTTTGTTTCCTTTGCACAATCAATAATTGTTGTTTTATCAATAGGTTTTACAACCGGTACATTTACAACTCTGACAGAAATGCCGTCTTTTTTCAATTCTTCTGCCGCTAAAATACACTCACAAAGCAACTCACCGTTTGTAAGCAAAGTAACATCAGAACCTTCTTCAACAACAACAGCCTTATGTATATTAAAATGATAGTTTTCATCAAACACATCCGGCAAATTACATCTTGAAAGCCTTATATACATAGGTCCCTGATGTAAAGCAGCATATTTAATAACCTCTTCACACTCTTTAGCATCCGCAGGAACTATTACAGTCATATGAGGAATTTCACGCATAAGAGCAATGTCCTCTAAAGCCTGATGAGTTGCACCATCTTCTCCAACTGTTATACCACCATGCGTTCCAACAATTTTTACATTTAAATCTGCATAGCAAACACCGTTTCTGATTTGGTCATAAGTTCTGCCCGTTGCAAACATTGCAAATGTCGCAGCAAATGGTACTTTACCCTGAGATGCAAGACCTGCCGCAGTTGCAATCATATTTTGCTCGGCAATTCCGCAATTAAAAAATCTCTCCGGAAATTTATCGGCAAACATCTTTGTTTGAGTAGAGCATGACAAATCTGCATCAAGCACTACAATTTTTTCATTTAATTCACCCATATAAGCCAAGGTTTTACCGAAAACTTTGCGCACTGATTGAGTTTTATTCTTATCTATTTTCATCCTAAACCTTATATACTCTGCATTTACAGAATATTTATCCCCTTCTTACAATTATAGTAACACAAAAACATTTATCTTTCCATGATATTGTTATAATGTATTATGGTTTACAAAAAACAACACATTATTACGAACTTTAAGGGGATTTTTGTAAAGTTTTATTAAAATCGTATATAAAATTAGCAATTATTTATGTTCACGAACATTTAATAGGTAGAATGGTAGTATACCCAATTTTTATGTAGGAAAGGAAGAATTTATGAATCAAGTACCAATGATGCAGCCGATATATCCGGTGCAAGGTGCAAATTATGCACTACCCCAACAGCCAAGTTACAATGCTGTAAAAATCGATATTCATAATCCATCGGTAGGAACTCCGGGCATGGCTCAGCCTCAACAAATGTATCAACCGCAATATGCTCCGGTGAATGCACCAATTTATAACTATCCGCAGGCTCCAATCTATTGTCCCATGCCTGCACCGTCAGAACCTGTAGCAACTCAGGCTCCTGTATATTATCCGGGACAACCGTTACCTCAGGCACCTGTAACATATCCACAGGCTCCTGCAGCAACTTACCCTCAACCGGTTCAATATCCGCAACAACCGGCGGCAATAGAACAACAAAACGTAAATTATCCGCCGCAAATGCAACCGGTTCCTGCTCCAACACAGGCTCCTGCGCAAGTGCCGGCTCCACAAGTTTCAAACGCTCCTGCAGTTGAAGCACCTCAACCTGTTGAGCCGTCACTTGACCTCAACGGATTTATCTCAAGATTAGCAAATCCTGATTTTGAAGGACAGGCTGCAGCAATGGAAGACATTGCAGATATAGTAAACAAACAGCCTGAAAAAGCGTCTGAATTAGTTGATAAACAAGTATTCAAAGCTTTAAACGATATTATTTCTTTTGATTCTTCAAAAGTTGAAGGTCCTTCACAAAAGCAAATTGAAATCAGACAAAAATTAGTTCAGGGAGAAAAAGTAAGCGCTGAAGATGAAAAATTAGCAAACGCTTATTCTCCAAAAGAAATGGCTGAAAGAAACAAAAGTTATGCTTTGTTCTCAATCGCATTATTAGACAAAGTTTATGCACAGGAAATCAAAAAATTATCTAATAACACAGTACCTTTAACAGATTTACCAAGTGCAGTAAATGTTGTAAATCAATTAAAAGACAACCCTAACCCAATGGTTAGAGAATCAGCAATTGAAGCATTGAGTTACATTCAGGAACCTGAATACAAAAAAGACTTAACGACTTTATTCACAGTTGCTAAAAACGACCAAGACGCAAGCGTTGCAAATGCAGCACAAGCCGCTCTTGATAAATTGGACAAAGTAGCGTAATAATACGCACGGATTTATAAATTTCCTTTCTTCAAAAAGCCCCTTTGTAAGGGGCTTTTTATTTATATATTAATCATCTCTGAATATTAATAGTCGTTCTATCGGGATACCTAAACATTTTGATAATTCAAGAATTTTTGCTAAGGACATGTTTGCTTTTCCGCACTCTATACTGGCAATGTAATTTTGGGAAACATTAAGCCTTTCTGCAAATGCTTCTTGCGTCAAGTCTTTTTTTATACGCTCAATTTTTAAATTTTTACCAAATTTTTTTAGTAACTCCTCTTTATTCATAATTTATAAGTATATAAAGATTGACTTATAAATAGTACAATGTTATAACTTATATTATATAATTTATAACTTATATTTTAAGGGGGTAATATGAAAAAGAGAGGAAATAAGTATGGTTTCACACTGCCGGAAATCATGATTACACTGACTATTATCGGAGTAGTAGCGGCTTTGACAATTCCGACACTTATTATGAATGCGAAGGCAAAAGAAAACGGTATCAGGTTCAAAAAAATAATGGCGGCATTAAACAATGCAACAGAAGCATCATTGGCACACCATGACATTGACTGGTCATGTACAGGGAAATATGACCTTGGCAACGGGGAGAAAGTAGGATGCAGGAGATTTATTATCGAATCCACAATGAGCCCGCTTAGTAAACCAAAGATAACTGAGGGTATAGAGGGTACAAGATATGCGATATATGCCAAATATTACAAAGATATGAGAATTGGGGCAGTACTCAGCAACCAAGGGGTATGGAATTATATAAATCCGCTGTATCAATTTGGAGACGGTACAATGTTATTTACAAATTTTGGGGATTACGAAGCCCCATGTTCACAAAGCAAGCTTGTAATGATGGGGGATGGACGTATGAAATATAGTTCCTGTTACGGCATAATTGATGTTAACGGTTTTAATGGTCCAAATAAGTTCGTAAAATGCACAAGAGGAACAAATAAAACTATTGCAGATAATTTAAAAAGACGTACAAGAACAGTCGTTAAACCATATGGTACGTTTACTGAATATTCATCAGGTGAGCCTGTAGTAGGAGCATTTTCATACGATAACAGTTGTTATGTTGACAGCAAAGATGTAAATGACATGTTTCCGGTAATGTTTTTAGACGGTACGGTTATACCATACGACTCTGCCACCGCTTATGTGCTCAGAACCGCAAGATAAAAGGGTTACTTAGCATGGTTAGATAAAAAGGGATTAAGAAATGGAAAATATAAAAAATTTTTTTAAGGGAAAATATCAGGATGTCGGATACATCGGGATATTATTTGTATTATTTATTATTTTTGCACTCTATATCGGGCATATATACGGAGATCTGTATATGGACTGCGGGAGAGAAGCAATTCTACCTGAAATGATTCTCAAAGGAAAAATATTATACAAAGACATTTTCGGGATGTATAATCCTTTTTCTTATCAAATAAATGCATTTTTATACCTGATTTTTGGTTCGTCGTTAAATACTCTTTACGGTGCAGCATATATTAATGCATTTTTGATAGTAATAGGGTTCTATTTTATATGCAAAAGGTTTATAAGCGGATATTATTCGTTCAGTATAACATTTTTCCTTATGTGCATATACATTTTTGGCTCTACATCGCTAATGTCATATTTATATCCGTACTCATTCGGATTTCCTTATGCCGCATGTGCTCTGACATACGCAGTTTTAACTTTCTTGATATACATGGATAAAGGCGATTATAAATGTGCCTGCCTTTCAGGATTACTGACAGGTTACTCGATTGCGTTTAAACCGGAATTTATCTTTTGCGTCATGCCAATGCTCATAGTTATGGGGGACAGAAAAGAAAATCTGAAAACATTTCTATCGTTTATATTTTTGTTTATTTTCCCAACGTTATATTCTTATACAGCACTATTTATACAGGGATTTACATTCAACGATTTATTAAATTATATCAGTTTCAGCAGAGATTTTTTCCTTACATCGGAACAACTAAATTACACAATGAGTTATCTTGCAACGGAAATAAATCAATACAGCATTGCATACGTTTTAAAAGAATTTGTAATGTTTGTTGCAATTTGTACGGTTATAATCGGGTATTTGTACTTATTTAAGAAAAATAAGTATTACAAAATTTTTGCAATAGCAATTATTCCTGCTTTTATTCCATGGCTGTACAATTTAATTGCCGATAAAAATTACATAAACTATTTCAGCAGTATAACATTGGCGGTTGTCGCAGTTATTTACGTTATTGGGGATAAACTCAAGACTAACGAGAATAAAATGCTTATGTTTTTGGCTATATGCGGGCTGTTATCAATGACAAGAATTAATTTTATGCCGATAAGCAAATACAGCATTGGAATTTACATGTTACTCCCGATATTGGCAGTGTGGATATACTTTATAAAAACCGAATTTAAAATTATTAAAAACATAAATTACAAATTATACATCACGTTAGCATTTATAATAATCGGAGTTTTTTATATACAAATAACAAAAAATTCTGCAGAAAATTTTGTTAAATTGGATACGGCTAAAGGGGTGATAATACAACCTCAAACAGAAGCCGTTATGTTTGATAAAATTGTGAAATGGGTGAATGAAAAAACAGATACAAATGAATCTGTTTTAGTTTTGCCGGAAGGAATAATGGTAAACTACTTGACGGGCAGACCGACCAAAGACAAGTATTATCACCTGATTCCGAACCATATTAGCGCAATGGGAGAAAAAAATATTGTTAAAGGTTTAAATAAAGATAAGCCAGATTATATCATTATCCACAGTGCAAAATATCCTATGTACGGACACACTGAAATGTGTACGGATTTTGGACTAAATATTTGCACCTGGGTAAAGAAAAATTATAAACAAATCAGACGATTACAATCAAATAATATGACTATTAAACCATTTGAAGCACGAATTTATAAATTAAAATAAGAAAGCATATTATCACATAAAATATAGCAAGTGTATAAATTAACATTTCGAGTTTAATTTATACACTTGCTGTTTCTTCGGACTTTAAAATTTCCGGCTTTGGTACGCAGTTTTCATAATCAGCCATTTCGGATATTTGCTGAGCCCACTGATAAATTATTTCTTCATGAGAAAGTTTATAAGAAATCGGCTTACCTATTTTAATTATTACATGTTGTCTTTTAAAAGGGAAAATAGGCCAAACCTTTAAATATCCGGTCCATTCTGCAATAGCAACAGGAACAATGTCGGCTTTTGCGACTTTGGCAATTTCTGCAAAGCCTTTTTTAATACCTTCTAACTTGCCATAAGGTTTTACAGTTCCCTGCGGGAAAATACCTAAAGACCAAGATGTTGTCAAAACATCTCTTACAGTCTTAAATGTAGCAATTTCAGGCTTTGTTCTATCAACTGCAAAAGCACCTAATCTTGCAACAAGCCATTTTATTTTGCAATCAGGTTCAAATAACTCTTTCTTTGCCATAAAAGCAATCGGACAATGCGCTCCCATTACAACCATAGGAGGATCTAATTGCGAAACATGGTTTGCTGCATAAATGTATTTACCTCTTTTTGCCATTTTAGGCGGAAGATTTTCTCTGCCCAATACTTTGTAGTCATAATAAATGTTGTAAATAGGATAAACAATAAAATACAAGAAAGACATGTAAAATAATGTTCTGAACCAATGATATTCTTTTGCAAATCTTCTGTTAAAATTTCTTACTTCTTTAGCCATTTATTCTTTACTCCCATTATCAGATGCATCACCAACATATTTGAACCCGGTTAATTCTTGAATTTGCTCAATCCATTGAGATTTAACAAGTTCCAAATCTTTATTATAAGGTATTATCTTACCAATTTTTATAACTATTTTCCCCGAAAAAGGTTTCCATTTGGCTTCATTTGTACCTGTAATACCAACAGGCAAAATATCGCATTTAGTAAGCCTTGCAAGCCCCGCAAACCCTTTCGTAACTCCTTTAATTTCACCGGGAACCCCTCTTGTACCCTGAGGGAAAATACCGAGAACCCACTTACTGTCATAAATTGCTTCAACGGTTTTAACGGTTGACGGTCCAAGGTTTTCTCTATCTACCGCAAATGCCCCCAACCAGTCAAGCCACCATCTCAAAAGTCTTATATTAAACAACTCTTTTTTTGCCATAAAAGCGACATTCCTTGGCATGATTGCAACCATCATAGGAGGATCAAGGGTTGATAAATGATTTGGACATATAAGATACCTGTTATCTTTTGGTACATTTTCATAACCATGAACTTCTATTCTGTATATCAATTTTAACCGTATCATGTAAATAATTTTACAAACTATAAACTGCCACATTGCTCTGAACCAGTTAAACTGAGAAGATTTTCTCTTTGAATATTCTTTTTTAGCCATACTTCTCTCCTAATCAACAAAAATATTATACATAAAAATTACTTAACATTCCACCTTTTAAACTTTTTTAGTGTATTATCAAGTAAAGCGACAATGAGGGAGTTATAGATATGTTAAAGCAATCAGACAATATATTGGAAAATGAATTATTTAAAAGTGTTTATGAAAAAACACCTGACTATATTAAAGACCTTAATTTAATGGATTTCTCGAATAAGGGAGAATTTACATTTACATTAAAAAAAGAACATTTAAAACCTTATGATGAACAAACAAATCCGCAGGGACTTAATCTTGAAGAATGGTTTGCGGGATATGCAAAAGAAGCCAAAGTGTCGACCGCTGGCATAAGGGGACCTCAAAATATTTTAAATCCGCAGGATACGAGATTCCCAATCAATTTAGTCGGAATAGTTCTTGCAACCTTAGCAAAAGCACTTGTTGCGAAAGAAAAATACCCGAACAAGCGAATTGTAAAAGTAGCAGGATGCGAAGTTCGTTATAATTCACAACTGTTTCTTGATGCAATTGCAAGAATTCAGGCAGCACAAGGAATTGAAACACTCGTACCACAGGCAAGAAAAACTATTCCTATATGGCTTGCTTCGTTTTTGGCATTTAAACTCGATTTACTCGGAGGGGAATACATAACATCAAGTCATGGTATTTCTGTTAAAAACGCAACAAAAGACTTAAACTGTCAAGGGAGTCAGTATTTACCCGAGGAATCAATGGAATTTGTAGATAAAATTCAACAAATATTTGACGAAACAAATAAAAACGGCTCTTATGAAATTAAGATTTCTGCACAAAATAACCCGCTTATTAATGAAAAAGCAATGGCAAATATCCAAGACGGGGTTAATCTTTATGTTGAATACCTCAAATCAGGTGTGGCTCAGGATATTAACCTTGACTTAATCAAAAAATATGAGTCAAAAATTGTTGTTGAGTGTGTTGGGGGAAGTGCTTACAGAACTTTATCAAGAGTTCTGGACAAACTGGGAATTTTGGATAAATTTGCGTGGTTTAACACAGAAGAAACACCGTTTTTCCATGGAATCGGCAAATACAATCACACTCCCAAAGGAGAAAAAGCATTTTATGATTACTCGGTTGATGCAACAGTTGTAGCAAAGAAATCCGACGGAACAAAGTTTTTCCCTGTAATTGAAACTATGGGTTATGATAAAAAATTAAAAGATTACCCTATCGGAACTGCAGTATTGATTACAGACCCCGATCATGACAGACTGACCGTAACACAAATTGAAGGGGTTAATGCGATTGACACCCTTAACACTCTCGGTATAGATTATGTAAAACTTGATAATGAAAGAGTATTAACAGTATTTACTGCAAATCAGGCATTTTTAATGATAATGGATTTTTGGGCAAAACAGTTAAAATCAAAAGGTGCATGGAATACACACCCGCGATTTATGATTAAAACTACCGCATCGGCTCTTTCTTGGGATGAATGGGGTAAAAATAACGGTGTAAAAGTCGTTAATGTACCTGTCGGATTTAAAGAAATTGCCAATATAATGAAAAAAGTTGAACTTAAACTAAAAACAAACCCGAATGATGAAGTAATTATTGATGATGTTTTGGGTAATCCGATTAATTTAGGGGTAAATCCTCGTTTGGTATTCGGCGGGGAAGAATCAGGCGGAATGATTATGGGTACAGAAGAACTCATTAAATCCGAGCATGGCAGACTTGCAGTTGCTATGAGAGAAAAAAGTGCAACTGAAGCAATAGTTGTTGCATCAGCCTTAATTGCAAAACTTGGGACTAAGCCGCTATCTCAATATTTGAATGATGTTTTTGATGAAAATAAGATTATCGGCAGATTTGATACAAGAGTTGACATTGCATACTATAACGAATCCGAGCCTGATATTAACAAATTAAAACTTGATAAAATCGCAGGAGAAGAAAAACGGACATTGAACGATATTTTTTACCTTTCAATGGCTATTGCGCTTAAAAAAGGCAAAATAACTCTTGACGGCATAAAAGATATATTAAATAACAAATTTAACAAAGACGGTTTAACTTTTGATAATCTTAAATCTGTTAAATTTGTCGGAGACGGAACATATTTGGAATTTGCAGATAAATATATTGAAATCAGACCGTCAGGAACGGATGCAAAAACAAAAGCCTACGGTGGCGGATTAAATAAAGATGATATTCAGAAATATGCTACGATTTTAGGCAACTATTCAGGCGAAAGAACTCAACTGCATAAAGAACTGATATCAGAAGATCTTTACAAAAACTGCAAAGAACTTGCGATGGAATATTATCTTGAGTTTGTGGATAAAGATGCAAATAATGAACCGTTTGAGATTCCGCAGTATAATTTTTAACTTTAATAAATAATATTATGCGAATATCTCGCTAAGATATTCTTAATATGTTCATTTCTTTCTCTTTTATTGCGAGTAAAAGAGAAAGAAACAGAACCAAAGAAAGAGAAAAACGCAAAGGTACAATACCGCCTACGGCGGCATAAGACTGCTAACGCAGTAATATGTGTTTTTGTCCTAACGGACAAAAATCTCTTAGCGCACCTAAAACTACGGTGCGCATTTAACCCCTCACCCCTACCCCTCTCCCGATGGGAGAGGGTAGTTTTTCAATGCGAAGTATGAGCATTAGAAAAACGGGTGAGGGTTATTATACGACCTTTACGAAGTGAGCAATCATTGTTTGCGACACGACAATCGTAAGTTGGGGTTTCTACCCCAACATTTACTTTGTTGGGCTGAAAGCCCAACTTACTTATTTATCCCGCCTGTATGTGGAGCATAGCCCGAACAGATTTTACTCCACCTAACCTCCCCATTTGGGGAGGAACAGTGCGAGGGCGTACAAATGATTAGCGAACTGAGTTCAGGTCGTGGTTTGGAGGCACTTTTGCCACCAAAAGTGCCCCTGTCCTGAGGACCCTGCGGAGCATATTTTATATACCGATAATATTTTTTATGTAACTAATTGCTTGACATGTACAATTGCGAGCCCATTAGGTCGTGGCAATCCAGCCATTTAATTTGTTAATCCCCCCCCAAACATCCGGATTGTTTCGTCGGTAATTATTTACATCCTTTTAAATGACAAACTATTTTACTGTAACATTCTATATAATTACTTTATTTTTTATTTTGTTTTGATACCCATTCGTCAAACATTATTCCTGAATATTTGTCAGGCATCATACAATATAAAGGCATTAAAATTACTAATTTATATAGTACAGATAGTATTTTCTTTAATATTTTTCTTTTCATATCAGTTGCCTGTCTAAATGTGTGATGTATTACTTCATAGTATTATTCACAATAATACACGAAAATCAGTTATATGCAAGAGAAAGCAACGGATTATTATAAAATAATTGCTAATAATGTCAAAATTTTAAGAAAAAATGCAAAACTTTCGCAAGAAAAATTTGCAGAATCCATTAATTGTTCAAGAGAGTATATCAGCAGGCTTGAAAACAATCATGAAAAAATAAGTTTGGCATTGTTATTGTTGATTTCGCAAGTTTATGGCAAGAAACCGGAAGATTTATTTAAATAAGTTTTATTTATGATATGTTTCGCCTTTAATTATTTTGAATGCGCGGTATAACTGTTCAACAAGTATCAGTCTTGCAAATTCGTGCAGAAAAGTCATTTTTGACATACTCATTTTCAGATTTGCTCTTTGCGAAACATTTTTTCCGATGCCACAGGAAGAACCGATTACAAAAACAATTTCCTGAGTGCCTGAGTTTGTCAGTTCTTCAATTTTTTTTGCAAATTCTTCACTTGAAAATTCTTTGCCCAAAATTTCCATAGTGATTACAAAATCAGTTGGTTTGATATTTGATAAAATCTTTTCTCCTTCTGATAACAGAACCTTATTTTTCAGATTTTCGTCTTTAATTTCAATCGGATTAATTTCTGTGACATTGATTTGCGCATAAGGAGTGAGCCGTTTTAAAAATTCGTCAATGCCTGATTTTAAAAATTTTTCTTTAATTTTTCCAAGTGCAATAATTTTAATTTTCAATTTTTGAATTGTCACTTTCTATATAAATTGATCTTGACGGGAATGCAAAATCTATATCATTTGCCCTGAAAGATTCAACAACCTGTTCGATAAATTCCCCTCTGACTTTTAAAAATTTGAAATAAGAGCCTGTTTTTACATAGCCCATAAATCGGATATTGATTGAACTGTCGCCCAAATCGTGAATGGCAATAGTAAAATCGTTATGGATTTCTTTGTGTTCTTTGCCGATTTTGTCGAGTAGTTGTTTTGCTTGTTTTATTTTTTCATCCGTTGTTGAATATGTAACACCAAAAGTTATTTTCAAAAGTCGTTTACGCGCCTGAGAAACATTTGTGACTATTGCATTTGCAGCCATATTATTCGGAATAGTGTTTAAAAAGTTATCCAAATCTCTTATTTTTGTTGAGCGTATTGTAATATCCTCAACATAACCCTCAATTCCGTTTACTTTTACATAATCTCCGATTTTATAAACTTTATCAGATAAAAGTGATATGCTGCCGAAAACATCTGCCAAAGTGTCTTTTGCCGCCATACCTACTGCCAAACCACCGATTCCGAAACCTGCAATAATAGATGACATTGAATAACCATGTGTTTGCAAAAGTCCTGTTATCGCAAGGAATATCAACACAATTTTTATAATTTTGATAATTATTGGCATGAATCTCAAAAGCGGAGAATTTGATTCCTGAGTTTGTATTTTGGTTCGGATTTTTTTATCTACAATATTTATTATTTTAAAAAGTATCAGTATGAATACTACATTTAAGCCTATTGCTATTAATTCGGACTGAAGTTTCGGGTCAAGTGACATTGTTTGTATCCTCGTAAATTTATGTATGTTATAATTTTATTATAAAAGAAAAATATTTAAATATGTTGGATTTTTTGAGAGAGAATAAAAAAGTAATAATAGCAGTATCATTGGGTTTGTGCCTGTGTGCAGGTGTTGCATTTGAGCGTTTGTATCAACCGAGTGCCAAGACTTTAAAAATTTATTCTCAAGGCTTAGAAAATTATAATTCAAAAGATTATTCAAATGCTTATTATTTATTTTCAAGAGTTGGATATTTTTCAAAACTGAAGCCTGCTGCACTTTATCGTCAGGCATTGTGTGCGCATGCACTTGGGGATGAAGCATCTGAAGTTGATGCTTATACTTCGTTATTCAAACATTTTCCGACAAGTCAATTGAGCACAGAAGCAAAGTATAAAACGGCACAACTTATAATTGATTTAGACCCGCAAAAAGCAAAAAGATATTTCAATGAAATAATTTTATCAGGTGCTGATGAAGATTATAAAGTCGCATCCGAATACTACAAATCAAAAATTGAATCTGAAAATCCAAAAACAAGATTGAAAAAATCGGATATAGAAAAAGGGTTTAGAAATTATCTTACAAAGTATCCTAATGGCAGGCTTGCCCTTCAGGTTGCAAAGAATTGGGAAATATACAATCCTGCAATGAGTTCATCTGATTATACTCTTGTCGGTAAGGCTCTTATGCTTTCAGGTATGTATAAAGATGCGGAAAAAGTTTTAAACAGAGCAGATACAAAAGATAATTGGGCAGTTGCCGGTCTAAATTCTTTTAAACTCGGTAATAAGGTCAAAGCCAACAGTCTTACTATTATTGGGGTATCAAAATATGCGAAAAATGCAAAGAAAGAAGATTACCAAGCAATAGTTGATGAATATGTAAATCAAAGTAAAAATGCTTATGATTCGACTTCGGAACTTTTAAAAATTGCACAGGGCGAAAATAAAGATTATATTTGGAATTTAAAATGTAAAAATGCCCCTAAAACAGATAAATACGCTTGTTATGAGGAATTATATGCCTCTTACCCAAATGGTGATTATGCACAAAATGCAATGATAAAAACTATGATAGGCAGACTTTTGAGCAAAAATTATGCAGGTGCAAAAATAGTTGCCGATGATTTTATAATAAAATATCCTGATAGTGAAAATCTTGATATGGTAATGTTTTGGCGGGCAAAAATTGAGCAGAAATACACCCATAATCCGAATTATGAAATTTTTTACCGCAATGTTATAAATAATTTCCCTGATTCTTACTTTGCATACAGGGCGTTTTGGATTGTTCAGGGGATAAATTCTTCTGTTATGAATACAAAACTTGAATATAAAAAGATAGAATACCCTTATAAATACCCCCAAAAAGGGAGTGTCTTATATAATCTTATTTTGGTAAATGACTACGATATGATAAATAAATATACAAAAGACGGATTTATAAAAAGTTGGGTTCAATATAAGAAAAATAATTATGTATCGTCATCTTATACCGCCCAAAAGGCTATGGATAAGTTAAAAAATAAACCGCCAAAAGATGACCCGCGCTGGCGTCTTGTTTACCCTTTGCATTATTTTAAACAGGTTGAGAATAATGCAGGACATTTTAAAAATGATGCGGCGCTTATTATGGCTATTATAAAAGAAGAAAGTCATTTTAATCCCTATGCACAATCAGGAGTCGGAGCAATCGGTTTAATGCAATTAATGCCTGAAACAGCCCATGAAGTTGGAGAAAGAAACGGGTATCAATTTAATACCACAGATTTGTTTAATCCGGAATTTAATGTAAAACTCGGAAACATTTATTATTCGCAATTAAGAAATGCCCTTGATAACAAAGATATTTCAGCAGTTGCATCATATAACGGAGGTATCGGTTCGGTTCAAAGATGGAAAGAAAATCTTGAATACACCGATACAGATGAATTTGTTGAACAGATACCTTATGATGAAACAAAAAATTATGTCTATAAGGTTATGAAAAGTTATTGGAATTATACAAGAGTTTACCAAAAATAAGACTATGACATGCGATAAAACCCCTCAAAAAATTACAAAAATATTTGATGAAATTTCTGGTTATTATGATAAAATGAATAACTTTATTTCGCTTGGCACCCATTATTTTATAAAAAAATTTGCGCTCAAAAATCTAAAAATTAAACAAAACTCTTATATTTTGGATATTTGCTGCGGAACGGGTGATTTTACGCAAATTATTGATAAAATTGAACCGAAAGCAAAAGTTATCGGACTTGATAATTCTGTTGAAATGCTAAAACTTGCAAAACAAAAAAATCCGCAAAAAGTCTTTATGCAGGGTGATTGTACTGAACTAAAGTTTAAAGATAATGAATTTGACTATATTACTGTCGGCTTTGGTTTGAGAAATGTTGATAATCGTCAAAAAGCACTATCAGAAATTTACCGAACACTAAAAACAGGCGGAAAGTTTATGCATCTTGATTTTGGCAGGCATGGATTCGGGGGAAAAATATTTGATATTATTGTTTTTTTGGCGATTAATACATTAGGTCGGTTTTGTCAGTCCGACAATTACAAATATCTTATTCGGTCTAAAAATGAATATCCTGAACCGCAGGAACTTATTAAAGAATTTGAAATTCAGGGGTTTAAACTTGTCAAACGGCAGGATTTTTTATTTGGTGCAGTTTCATATCAGATTTTGGAAAAATAATAACTGGAAAAGAATCTAAAGAAAAACTTAAATAATTAAGAAATAATATACAATACCTAAACTATTCTGTAATCTTTACATCCGCAAAAAACACCTGTTATGGCATTTATTGTTTTTTGCACGATTTTGCAATCGTTTTCATTAGGCAGAATTTCAACACTAACAACTGCGATATTTCGCTCAAGACAGGTTTTGAGATCAATGTTTTTAATGCTGTCACTTCTGCTTGCTATTACTCTCAAATTTGGAAACATATTTATCACATCAGCGCTGATTATTGATGGAGTATAAATGTTTAAAATGCTTGTTTGTTCCAAATCATTTTTGTCAAGTTCTCTGACAGTCTTTTTATTCAGGCTGTTTGAAATCAGTTTTATGTCAAAATTGTGAGTTGATTTTTTTTCAAAAAATGGTTTTTCACTCTCTCTGTAATCAAAAAATAGCATTTTGCAGGTCATAATGG
>Ga0256407_10006003_pt1 | contig 19044 bp, 13 predicted proteins | sample RumenRJG_04DNA_FD_193489 | JGI IMG/M metagenome (GOLD analysis project Ga0256407, IMG submission 193489) | Bovine rumen microbial communities from Lethbridge, Alberta, Canada - RJG_04 | ecosystem: Host-associated > Mammals > Digestive system > Stomach > Rumen | place: Canada: Alberta... | reverse complement strand
TAAGGCGCAAGACCGTTGAGTTTCCCCCTACGGTTGCGGAGTTATCGAAAGAGAAGAAAAAAAAATACAAACTTGCCTTTAATCGAACCGTTTGTCAAAAGGATTAACGCCGTTCGACTTCACACCGTAAAAAGGCAAACAGAGACGGGCGAACTGCGGATTTTTCAACGAAAAAAGAGGACGTCTCTTTTGCAAACCACAATATTGCGAAGTTTAGAAAATTGTGCGACGGTTTTTTTTTCATAAAATGCCAAAAAAAGCTTGAATTTCGTCGTCCGCAAAGATAGAATACGCGGCGAAGGAACGAGGCAAGGATTTTATCGGTTCCATAAATACCGACAAGCCCCCCCTCATGAGGGGGCGGTTTTGGCGTTTTTAAATTTTAAACAGTTAGATTTGAGACTTTTACAAACAGAACCTTTATCAGATTTGTTGAACTAGTTTATGGCGTCTGAGTTTTTCCAGATAGAACGACGCTGCGCAACGGTCAAGCGCGATCATCCGCGCGCCCTCGCGCAAGATTTTGGAGGTTTACATGCCGCTCTCTAGAAAAGCGATCGTCGATCAAGCGATTAAGTTTAAAAATCCCAGTCGCGCGCCTGTTTGGGTTCTTGGACCTGACATCACGCGAAGCGACGTTCTTACATATGATCTATCTCTTTCCGATCCCAACGACCCCAAACTTAGCGAATGGGGCTTCCGCCGTCTTAGAAGACTTGCGGGGGGATGGGCCGTTCCTAAAGAACCGGTGTTGCCCGATTGGCGTCAAGTCGACGCGTATCACACGCCTCCTCTCGACTTTAAGCGTCGGTTTGCCAAAATGGACATGGCTCGGCGCGTTTGCGGCGATCGTTACCGTCTTGCGAGGCTTGGGCTCAGCGGGTACGCGGTCTATTCCGCGCTTCGTGGACATATCCTCTGCGACGAAGATTACCTTCGCGACACGGATCGTTTTCTCGAATTCATGATGATTATTATGGATTTTGAAACGAGTATGTTCGAGATGATCGCGCGCATGGGGTTCCACGGAATAGAGTTCACCGACAACTGGCGTGTCTCGAGCAATTCGCGTATGACCTTGTCGTTATGGCGATGTGTTTTACGCGACCTATATGCGAAACAGATCGGGCTTGCCCGCGACCAAGGGTTAGACGTGTGGTTCACGCTCGCCATGGAAGACGTCGATTTCTTCCATGACCTTTATGAGCTCGGCGTCAACGTCATCCGCGTAGAACATCCCGGTCAGATGGAGGTCGCGCAGTTCGGGCGCTCTCTCCACGGTCGGGTCTCTTTCGCCACGCGGCTCGACGAACTTTACGATCCGCAAAAGCCGGAAGAATCCGCGAAGGATATTCAACGCGTTTACGAATGCCTCGGATCGCTTACGGGAGGTTTCATCGCGACGATAGGCGCAAACGCAGATCCCGATACGGTCAAAGGGATTTACGACGTCGCGCGAACTTTTAAAGGATTGTAACGAGCCTCGACGTCCTCTCAGGAGAGCGCTCTTATTTGAAAAGGATATTTTTTCATTGCGCGTCCTTGACGGATTATTCCAAGCTGTTATGATTACGAAGTTAATAGAATTCTATTGAATCTTGGGGTCGCGGCGCCGTTTTACGCGGCGTGTCAAGGCGCTTTGAGATTTGTTTTAAACGATGGGAACGTCGTGGTCGTCGACCCCGAAAAACGAGAGCGGGCGAGACGCAAACGCGCGTTCCGACTTTGCCGACGTTAGAGAGACGTCAGTCTGAATCAAACAAGAGAGTAATATGCCGACAATCAATCAGTTAGTGCGAAAGAATCGCAAACAGCAGCACAGTTCTACCAAGACCCCGGTTCTGGAAGGTTGCTCCCAGAAGCGCGGCGTCTGCCTCCTTGTTCGTACCATGCAGCCGAAGAAGCCGAATTCCGCGCTTCGCCGCATCACGCGTGTTCGTCTTTCGAACAACAAGGAAGTCACCGTTTACATTCCTGGCGAAGGTCATAAGCTTCAGGAACACTCGATCGTCCTGATCCGCGGCGGTCGTGTTCGCGACCTGCCGGGCGTCCGTTATCAGGTTATCCGCGGCACGCTCGACGCGACCGGCGTCGAAGGGCGTAAGCAGGCGCGTAGCCGTTATGGCGCCAAGAAGAACGCCGTCCTTACCAAGAAGCGTTGATCGCAGGGTCGCGTCGACGTTGTTTAGTCGGCGCGCTCTAGCGACGTCCGTACGATTTTTGAAAATTTGATTCACACGTGAAGTCCGGCGAACGGAACTCTAAAGTTCGTTCGTCAGCAACGTCCCTCGGCGTTATGCCAGTGGAGACGGAGTAACGTCGGCGTCTTAACGCGTTTTTCGCGTATTCGGACGCGGCTCTCTAACTCTCTCGTTGCGACCCCTTCCGTAAGGACTTCCAGTTTAGAAAAAGAAAGATTAACGATACAATGGGTCGAATTACCGCCAGTAAAAAACAGTTGAAGGGCGATCCCGTCTACGATTCACTCCTCGCGAGCAAGTTTATCAACTGCCTCATGTGGGACGGCAAAAAGAACGCCGCCCGTAAGATTTTCTACGAAGCTCTTGAGATTCTCGGCAAGAAAATCGAGGGAGTCGCTCCTATCGACGCTTTCTCGACCGCGCTTGAGAACGTCAAGCCGAGTATTGAAGTTCGTTCGAAGCGCGTCGGCGGCGCCTCTTACCAGGTTCCTATGTCGGTTCGTCCGAACCGCGCCCAGTCGCTCTGCATCCGCTGGATTCTCGGCGCCGTTCGCGATAAGAAAGGTCAGCCGACCGCTCAGAAACTCGCCTCCGAGCTCTTCGACGCTTACAATAAACAGGGCGTCGCCTATACGAAACGTGAAAACGTCCACCGTATGGCGGAAGCCAACAAGGCGTTCGCGCACTTCGCGAAGTAGTTCGCGCGCCGTTCCTGCGCGGACGGTTCATAGCGACGCGCCGTCGCGTCTTTTTCCCGGTTAGCTCGAGACGTGCGGAGCGTGCCGGCAAGCGAATTAAAAGGGCATGGTCTTCGGATCATGCCCTTTTCTATTTTGTCGACGTTTGTTTTGATATTTTCTCTTGGATCCAGCGAACCCTAAGCCGATTCACGCCCGCCTAATCGGCTGCCGAATAACGGTCCTCCATTTTTCAGGCGCGACCTTTCTAACGTCGGACAAATAGATTTCATGATGCAACCGCGTTTCGCTAAAATCCGTCGCATAACCGTGTTGCTCAATATAAGCGTCCATTAAAGCGATCGACGCGGGTTCGTCGTCGAAAGGACCGGTATGCATAATCTGAACGCATAGGCCTTCGTTTATTGTCAGAAACTCCGTCGACGAGCAGTCCGTTTTTTTCTTTTCACTCGCCGTTTCTTTCGCCCAGTCTAAATTCTCCTCGGTCACAAAATCAGGCAAGCGAATGACCGAAATCCAACGGAAAGACGACTTGTCCAAAGGGTCGACGTCGGTCGCGCTTCCTCTGCTCCAAAAACCTTCCAGCGGCGGTACGACATATTCGTAGAACCCTTTGATTCTGTAGTCCGTTTTATAGCTCATTTTCAACGTGTAGGCGACGGCATATAAAACGCCAATCGCCCGTTTATACGCGCCGCCTTCCTCGTTCGGATCGCCGGTTCCTCTTACCGCGATGAAATTCGCCTTTGGGATCGTTGTTATTTCCGGCTTGTTCTTTGGCATATAAAACTCTTTATACGCCTTTTTAAAATCGAAGACCACAGTTTCCCCTTTGTAAACAAAAACACTATTTCAGACGACGAATCTCGTCCTGTAAACACGCGAGAAATCTTCCCGCGTGAGCGCCGTCCATTTGGACATGATGGAACTGGAAGGATACGGGCAGATAAAAATGAAACATCCTTCTTCTGTACTTGCCCCAAAAGAGAAACGGATTATTGAAAACGCCGCTATACATGCCAATCACGCCGTCTAATTCCGTATCGAGAACGGCTGAAGAACCGATAACCATGCAATCGGCTGACAAATCGCGATCAGCGCAATTATCCGCAACCCACGCGACTGACGAAATATAATCTCGGTTGAAATCGTCCAGATTCTCAGAAAATCGGATATCGCAGGAGTTTATATCGCCGGCTCGGTTCTTGACGACGACGCTTACCGCAATGGAATCATATTGAATCAGTTTGTCGCCGACGGGAAGAGTGTAGAATTCTCTGACGCCTGAGGCGGCCTTCCCTATGCAGTAGACCGTCGCCATGTTGAATTTCAGCCGCTTCTTTTTGCAGACCTTCGCCAAATTCGTAACGTCCAACGTCTTAAAAAACGTCATCGTCGGATTTGGCGCGCTCGACCAAAGCGAATAGGCGACGGCTCTGCCGGCGTCATGCGGATCGATCTCTTTTGGCGTCAATTCGTCACCCTGATTCAAAATCGAGGAAACGTCCGTCCCAGTCGTCTGTCTTAGCGACAAATAGTTCTCAAAAAGTCGATCGCCAGACCAAGCGGACGAGAATGAGGATTTATGGCGCGTCGTCCTGAATTACCGGATCGTTTTGGTCAGAACGGGACTCTTCGTTCGGATCTTCAAGAACTGGATTATCAGGGTTCGATTCGTCGGTTTGAGCATTTGCGGAGGCCGACGTCTCGGCTTCAGAGGCGCCGGAATTGGCGAAAGCGCTCCGCGCCCATTCGCTATCGCCGTAAAGAACTTCGGCGGCGCGGCGAATCGCGGCGGCGCGCTCCGGGTTCTCGTGTTCGAGCGATTCGGCGGTAATTAGTCGGTCGTTAAGGAGCGCGAGATCGGCGCGACGCGTCGTTTTCATTTCCGCGTCAAGCGCCGCAAGTCGGCGTTTCGCAATCACGACAAGTTGGTCGGGCAACGACATGACGGGCGCGGATTCGCCCTTCCAGAGTTTCCAGCGATTCTGAACGACAAGACTACGCAGCGACGAGGCGTTCCCCTCGGTTTTTACCGGCGCGTCGGCCTCTGCCGCGCCGATTTCTGTAAGAATTGCGTCAGAACCAAAGAGTTCGATGAACGCGGCGAGTTTTTTGGAACCGTCCTCCCAATCGACAAGCGCGGCGCGACGAGCGTCAAGATAAGCCCTCATGATCGGTTGAAGCGGCGCGTCGCGACCGGTGTTGACGACTTGCCGTTCGAGTCGCTGGTCAAGTTCGTCAATCTGAATTTCACAAAGGAAAAAATTGACCTTTTCCGCACGGGGATCGTTCGGATAGAGATCGACAAAGCGTTTCATATCCCTTTCAGAACGTCTGAGAGTCGCGTCAAACCTCTTCGCCGTGCTGCGGCTGAACGTCCGATCTATTTTCGAATAGAGTCGATCTGCCGAAGGCGCGCGAAACGCGGCGACGCCCAGCGCCGCGAACGCGACAAAAACAAAAGCGATCCAGAACACGCGAAATTTTACAAAGATAGACGACGGCTGCTCGTCCTCGACGTCGGGTAGTTCGCCTAGCTCGTCCTCGCCTACGGGCGTAAAGCTCGATTTGCGAAATTTGTCGAGGGGCGTCGCGCCGAGTTCGTCAGACGAGTCTCCGAGTTGATCAAAGGGCACGTTTCGAGGATTCGCAAGACCGCCGGGAGGCGCGATTGGCTCGACGATTTTTCGAGACGAACCGAAACCGCCGCTGGCTTTATCGACGATCGTCGTCGCCGCCGCGCTGAGAAGTTTCGCGGCGCGTCCCAATCTCGAACCGCCCCCTGATTCAGAACGCGCGTCTGTCGTCGCCGAGGAAGTCTCTGGCGCCGCATGCGTCGGCGAAGATTGAGAACGAAGCGCGAGCGAGGGATCGGAGGTCGCCGTTTCCGTCCTCGCGCCGCTCGGTTCAAACGAGCCGCCCGCGGCGCCCGCCTCATAAGCGACGTCAAATTCAGTCGAAACCGCCGTCCCTCCAACTTTAGACGACGCGGCGTCTCCTACAAGCGTCGGTTGAATCACATATTGACCATGATCCGACGAAGCGTCGTCCGCAACCTCGGAACTTGGTTCGCCGGTCTCTGAAGCCGGCGCGTCGGCTCCGGCGTTTGCGCGCGCGGCGCCGCTCGGCGCAAGAAGACTTGTCGACGTCTCGCTGTCGCTCAAGCCGAGACCTTCCGGGTCTTTGCCGTCGCCGACGAAGAAATCGTCGCGTTGCTGCGCGGGGCTGCTTCCATGTTCAACTTCGAGCGTAGCGCGCTCCGTCGTCTTATCGAAAGGAGAGTCGAGATCGAATCCGACCCCGGCGTCCTCCCCGTCGATTGGACGATAAGGAAAGTCCTTCGCCACGCCGACAGGCTCGTCGTCGGGCCGGAAATCTTCGACCGGATCTTGGTGCATCGTCGTCGAATCGTTCTCAAGATCGACTCGAGAAGTAGTCGACGATAAATTACGCCCGTCAGACAAAGGAAAAGTCGTCGCGGCGCCGCCTGTAAACTGACTGCCGACGAACGGATTGCCGCCTTGGCATGTTTCTGAAGAATAGAGGAGCGCTTCGAGGCGACGACCGATGAGCCGCGCGTCTCCGGGACGCTTTTCAGGCTGTATTTGCAGAAGATCCAGGACGACGTCCTCGACCGCCTTCGGCGTTTCGGGACGTTCGGCTCGAATCGGCTCAGGCAGCCCCTCGCGGAATTTCTGAAGAAGTTCAGGCAACGTTTTCGCCACGTAAGGAGGGCGTCCGGTCAGAAGCGCGTACATAAGCGCGCCGAGCGAATAGACGTCCGTCTTCGGACCGACGGCGCCCGCCTGCGCTTGTTCCGGCGCCATAAACTCAATCGTTCCAACAACCTGATTAGCGTTCGTAAGTCGCGACGCTCCAAAATATTGCGCTATACCGTAATCGGAAACTTTAACGACGCCGCCGTTGACGAGCAGAATATTCGCGGGTTTTATGTCGCGATGAATCACGCCGCGATCATGCGCGTGCTTGAGCGCGTTACAGATTCGCGCCCCGATATAGACGGTCTCTTCCCAAGAGAAACGCCGACCTCGACGCAGAAGCGTCGCGAGACTCGGTCCGTCGACATATTCCATCGCGTAATAGAGAATACCGTCCTCTTGACCGAACCCGTAGAGCTTGACGATATTTTCATGACGTAACAACCGAAGCGTTGAGATTTCCGCCTCAAAGCGTTCGCGTTCACGCTCTAGCGGAAGAAGGAGCGCTTTGACCGCGACGACCTGATTTGTCTTCTCGTCTCGCGCGCGGTAGACCGCGCCCATCCCGCCGCGACCTATCATCTGATCGAGGATAAAAGGGCCAAACTTCTTGACGCTCATTTTTCGCTCCGAAAAAAAGACGCTGAAAGTCCATCCTAGCGCGTTCAGCCTTTAGCGGGCGCAAACTTCACTTTTTCGACCATCTTAACGATCTGATCGTTCGAATTGAGATAGCCCGTCACCGCGGTAATCGCTTCCATCGCATGCCGATAGTGCAACTGGGAATCGCAGTCGAGTTCGACCTCAAGGTCGCTGCGAAATTCGGGCTGACCGGCGCCGCTATACGCGTCCTGGAACGACGTCGAATTCTGGTTCACATATCGATATACCGCGACTCGCAACGCTCTCATATCGGCGATCGGGGTCTCGCCAAAACGGATTCCGACAAGCGCGCCGCGCGCGTCGGACGAAAGTTTGATCGCGACTGGCGAAAGGTCGTCGAGACTTGGCTGCGCCGTCGACTGCGCGTCAATTGGCATTCGAATATTGAAATCCCCTTCGATCTCGGGCGTCTTATATGTGACGACGAAAAACGCCAACAAAAGGAACACGACGTCGATCATCGACGTCATCTGTAACTTCGTTTCGCTCGTTCCGACAAAAAGATTCCTTTTCCTTCCAGCCATAACGCGTCTCCAGATGTACGTGTCGCGCGCCCGACGACGCCGGGCCTATCCGCCATTATACCACAGGTTCGTCAAAAGTGGACGACGGAACGAAAAAGACCAAAGAAAAACGTTAAAAAAGAACGCCCCGACGAACGGCCTTCTCCTTATCAGAGAAGCGCCGCCGCGAGGCGTAGTATCGAAAAACGCGGACGTCGTCGAATTTACCGCGCAAAGGCCGCCGCGCCCAGCGCGTCGACGGCGGACGTTCCGGGAAGAGACGCGACGACGGCGGACGACGGCGTCGGATTTTGCGTCGCCACAGGTTTCCGGTCGTAGCGCGGAACGCGATCGACTCCGTCGAGAAAACCGCTCAGAGCGCGCGAACGAACCGGATGTTGAAGTTTGCGGACTGCCTTCGCTTCGATTTGGCGGACACGCTCGCGCGTTATGCCGAAAATCTGTCCCACCTCCTCGAGCGTATAAACGTAGCCGTCGGCGAGTCCGAAGCGTAGCCGGACAATTTCACGTTCACGGAAGGAGAGCGCCTTGAGAGCCTCTTCGAGGCGTTCGCGAAGCGCGGCGCGGTTCAGGTGATCGAGCGGGTCGTTTCCGCGCGTGTCGGCGACGAAATCGCTCAAAAACGCCTCGTCGCTTCCTTCGAGAGGTCGATCAAGAGAGAGCGGCGAACGCCCCGCGCTGATCGCGAAGCGGACCTCCGCCGTCGTAAGACGCGTCGCGTCCGCAATCTCTTGAATCGTCGGGGAACTTCGCGCGCTACGCGAAAGCTCGTTTGACGCGCGTCGAACCGACTTAATCGTCTCTAAAAGATGGTTCGGAACGCGGATCGTGCGGCACTGATCGGCGAGCGCTTTCGAAATAGACTGACGAATCCACCACGTCGCATACGTCGAGAATTTATAACCGCGACGGTATTCGAATTTGTCGACGGCGTGCATCAAGCCGGCGTTGCCCTCTTGAATCAAGTCGAGAAAACTCAGACCGCGGTTGCGATAACGTTTCGCGATGCTCACTACGAGACGAAGGTTGCCCGCCGAAAAAGAGCGCCGCGCCGCTTTAAACGCGTCGCGTTTCCGCGCGGCGTCTGCAATTCTAGTCGAGATAACCGCTAACGTTTCGTTGGAACGTTCGCGTTCGCGGCGCAAATACCGACGCGCTTCGTCGAATTCCTCGCGAAGACGTCGCTGCTTGCGGCGTTCGGCGAGGCGAGGATCGTGAAACTCGACCTTTTCTGGCGTCATAACGAGTTCAAGCGGTTCGTCGACAACCCAAACGGAACGACCGTCGCGACGCGACGACGCGCGTTTCGAGAGCGACGAAGATTCGTTCTCCTCAGGCATATCGGAGAGAATTTGGCGAAGTTCACGGGCGCGATTGAGAACCTCGCTAATCTTATCTTGGCGGCGGATTAGACGGTCGAGGAACGGCTGAATCGACTGGGCGCGCAGATCAAGCTCGTCGAGCAACCTCGCGGCGCGCGCGCGACGTCGCTGTGTCTGTCGACGCAACGCGAAACGTTCTCGACGGGAAAGGCCGCCGGAACAGAGCGTCGCAAAATCGGCGCGGTTACGGGCGAGAATTTTTCGAAGCGTCGCGATAGCGGGCGGAATAAGCGCTTGTAATCGTCGCTTCCGAGCAAGGTCGGAGACGGCGACGTCAATCACGCGATCGAGGCGCGCGCGTCCGGCGCGGACTTTTTCGAGAAGGTTAACGCAGTCGCGAATCACGCTGTCGAGACTAAGAACCGCGCCTCGATACAATCGACGAGCGCGTTCGATCTCGGAAGCCGCTCTAAGTTCTTCGTCGCGCGTCAACATCGGAACGTCGCCCATCTGCATGAGATACACGCGGATAGGGTCGTCGTAGGCGTCGTCGGAACCGCCGTCGTCGAAGTCGCGACAGTCCGCTTCAGGCGAACCCTCGTCGCATTCCGTCGGATCGTCGAAGGACGAAAAATCGTCGTCCGTCGAGTCGGAAAAGACGTCCGACGTCTCGTCAAACTCGGGCTCGTCGTCCTCATACGTATACTCGTCGCCGTAACAGGACTCGCCGACGTAAGCGTCTGTCTCGTAACCTGCGTTGAAGTCTCCGTCTTTCTCGAAATCTTCAAAATGGCGCGTCATAAACCTTCCCGCTCCTGTTCGAAGAACTGGCGTCCAATGAAAAAACGCTAAAACGCTCGCACGCCGCGCGCAAGCGCTGAAAACACGAACCGACGCGCCTCTCGCAAGCGTCGAAGTTCGCGCGAACGTCGCCAACGCAAAAAATCGTTCGCGACTTCTCCCCTATCCTCTCGTTATCGACAGTTCGACGTATTCCCTCGACGATTTAACCATGAACGATCCAAGACGTCGCAAAACACGTCCCGTCTAACGCGTTCATCCCCTACAACTGTTCGAGTTCGCGAACCAATGATAATCGATATATTCAAAAACTCGCTGAAAACGACAACTTTTCATCTCCTCTATAACTTGCATTTTATTTATTTTCACATTCTCGACAATAATTTTTGAAGAAAATATCCTTTTTTTCCTTGACTTCTCTCGTCCTCCAGAGTATATAGTCGTCAAAATTATTACAGTCGTTATTTCCCTAATTCTTATATAGGCGGCGAGGTCCTAAAACCGGCGCCGTAAAGACGTGTTATCTCCGAGACCTATGTTTAACTTCGAAGCGAATTATTTCTGTTTTTTCGACTTCCACGTCTTACGGAATCGTTCCGCTCTCGATTGAAGTCGACGCGAATCGGTCGCACGGGCAGACCTCGTCGTTGGTTGAAACAAACGAAACAAGATCGAGCCTCCCGTCGAAACGATTTTTTCTCCCTTTTTTGCTCAAATATCTTTTTTTGGTCTGTCTTTTTCCCCGCAAATTCTGTAGCGTTCCTGCAAATCGCGTTGGACAAATTCTTTTTCGGAAGTCTCGCGCCTTGCGATTATTACGAGTTTTCGGCGTTTTGACGGATCGAAACGCGCTCGGGAACGGTCTGCATCGTTTGCGACAGAGTTTTTATGATGGCGATTAGCCGTCTTTTACGACGGCGCGTCAGGAGGACGTAGCGTAGTGGAAGGAATGTTCAAGGGAGCAGGCTGGCTTTCATTGATCGCGCTTGCCGCTGGAGCGTCGTTGACTTTTGTTCCTGATAAGACTTGGGAATCTTTTCCCGAGCCCCTTGCGCCCGTCCGCGCAAGACTCGCTTCCGTCGGAATCGCGCCTGAAAAATATCGTCCAAAAGAAACTAAGGAAGAATTCAAACTCGCCGAGCCGACTTCAAAAGACCAATTTGAATCGCCGTTCGAACAAGATAAAAACACGGCGTCTGATCCTGGACAACGTTCGCGCGTCCGCATTCACGGCGACGATCGCGACTTCCCTTCGGACGATCGCGCCCTTTCCTCGCCCGTCCGCGATCGTTTCGCTGACCCCGCGCTCGACGCGCCGCAGTCCCCTGAAAATCCAACGGCGGCGCCCTCGACGCCCCCCGAAGACCCCTTTAACGATCCCATCTTCGATTCGGCTCCCGACGCAGCGACGCGTTCCGAACTGGTCGCGCCAATCGACGCCGCGCCTGACGTCTCTTCGTCCCCGGCGACGACTCCCACGCCCGAAAACACGTTCTCCCCATTCTCCGACGCAGACGCTCTCCTCGGCGAGTCCTCTGTGCCGCCCGCAAACAGCGCCGTTGGCGCGCCTCCGATCGCCGCGCCAACTCAGGCTCCAAACGCTATGACGGCGCCAAGTCAATTCACGACAGACTCCGTCGCCGCTTTTCCGACGATTCCGACAACCCCCGCGCCCGAACAGAACGCCGTCCCCGTCGCGTCGTCCCCTGACGCGTCCGCCGCGACTATTCCCGCGACGTCTCAACCGACCGCGCTCGGCGTCGAATCCATGCAGCCGGCGCCTGTCGCTCAAACGCCCGGCGTTCCCGCTCCTAACGCGATTCCGGAATCGTCTGTCGGCGTCCAGAACGTGATCGAAACGCAACAGCAACCTCAATCCCAAGCGGTCTTTGTCGATCCGCAAACGGCGGTTCCGCTCGCCCAAAACCAACCTCTGACGGTTCTCCAAGGCGTCCCGGCGACAAATCAGGCGCTTGTTCCCACAACCAACGCGGTCCAGAACTTCCCGGAGCCCGCGCAACTCTCCGCCGCAGACTGCGGCGTCGGCGTGTCGTGCTCGACGTTGCTCGCGCAAGGAAACGTCGCCGGTTCGCTCGAAGCGGCGCTGCGATCCGCGCAAAATTTGCAATCCGCCGATCAAGTCGTCGAAGTATTCGTCACGCTAGACAGATTACGACCTTATTATTTCAGAAGCGATCAAGCGGAAACGCTGGCGCGAATTAACAAGGCGCTCGACAGTCTTTCTTACGACGTTCTCTATAACCGTGAAGTCGGCATTCTTGAACCGCTGTACCAGACCAAACCCGGCGACACCGTCGCGCTAATCGCCCAAGAATGGGACGTCACCCCCGAAACGGTCAAAGCGATTAACTGCCTCGAAGCGCCAGACGATTCTCCTCTCCCCCCCGGCACGACGCTCAAGGTCGTCCGCGGTCCCGTCACCGCGGAAATCTCCACGTCGAGGAAAGAATTATTGCTGAGATTTAACAATCTTTACGCAGGACGTTTCCCATGCGGCGTGCCGCAACAAGCCGCGGGGTTGCGTGGAGAATACGTCGTCGAGCGTAAAATTCAGAATCCCAGTTGTAAAGCGATCGACATGCAAGGCGCGGAACTCGTTATCGAAGGAGGAGATAAAGACAATCCTCTCGGCGCGTGCTGGATTGGTCTCAACGGCGGTTATGGTTTTCAAGGCACGAACCGTCCGGAACTCGTCGGAACCGACGTGCTCGAGAGAAGCGGGTTCGTCTTTAGCAATCTGCACATATCGCAACTCGATATTGTCACGGCAGTTGGAACTACTGTCAGATTCACAGACTGACCTAAAATAGGAAACGAGCTCGTGCGTCTGTTTAGACGCATGAGCGTAAGGCCCCTGATAGGACTTCGTAACGGTCTTCTTGACGCCAAGAAGACCGTTTTTTTATGCGTTCGGAAAACGCCGGGCTGCGGCCCTTAGTTCCGTCGAAGATATCTCGGCGACTTGATCAGGCGCGACCTCGCAAAGCTCGGCAAGCGCCGGCGGAAGAAGACGCGCAAGTTCCTCGGACGTCGCCGCGCGTCCGTCCTTCATACGCGGAAAAACGAGAAATCTCGCGCCAAGTTCCGCGAGTCTTGCGACGATTGCGTCGCGGCGTTCTGGGGAGTCGCCCGCATATCGGGGATCGCCTAGTCGGAGAATCGTGTCTGCGCCGACGACGAAAGTCGAACGCGGCGCAAGTTCCGCCTTCTCCAAAAAGCGCGGCGCGTTAGAAATCCAAACGCTTTTCCCCGGAAATTTCTCGGCGAGAGACTTAACGCGCTGCAAAAGTTCAAGCGCGTCGAGGGGCGGCTTGTCGACGTTACGCGCTGAGATTTCAAATTCTAACGGCGCGCCAAGTCGTCGTTCCGCCGCCGCGACAATCTGAGCGTGCCCCTCGTGCGGCGGGTTGAACGAACCTGGAAAAATCGCGCGGCGCAAAGAATCCGACTGACGTTCGCACAATTTTGGATTTGCAAGCGCGCCCTCTAGCGAATCGGAGACGACGAGCGTTTCGCCCCCGCTAGTCGCCGCCCGATCCATTATTCCGTCGTTCCAGCGGAGCGCGCGTAAAACAGCGGGCGTTCCGTCCTTTCGTCCATAGAGAAAATCGGCGCCGTCGGAGTCGAGAAGAACCCAAGAAATAGACGCGGGAGTCTCAAGAGAATCCGCGTCTTTAACGGGTTCGAGAAGAGTTTCGGAAAACACGCGCCATGTCGCGTCGCTTAAAGACTTGAGTTTTCGCGCCGCAAAAAGCGCGGTTGAAAGAATGAAGTCGGCGACGATTCGCTCTTCTTCGGCGCGGGTACGAGCGCGTTCGCCGAGCCAGATCGAGGCGGAAAAAACGCCGCGACGCGAGATCGCGGCGCAAAACGCGCGACGTTTCCCCTTTTTCGGACGATCCGCGACAATCGAAGCGGTCGCGCCGATTCCCAGCAGCGCGTCCGGGTCGTTTTCAGGTTCAAGCGTTTGGGCGCGCGCGTACGTCGCCGACGCGATAAGGCGCGCCGTCGTTTCGGAACAGTAACTTTCGGGAGTTCTTCCCAGAAACGCGTCCATCGCGGCTCTGGAGTATGGAACGAGCGCCTCGATCAACGAGCCCGACGCGCCGGGAAGCGCAAGATAGTCGGAGATGAACGCGGAACCGCCGCCTGTAATTGAAACGACGAATCGTAACGCCATACCGCGAAATTCCTCGATTCTTTGAGCGTTCGTCATATCGTAAATCCCGGGAAAGCGAACCCTTTTCAACGCCGCGGAGTCTGAAAAATAAACGTCGCGCCGCAAACGATCTCGTCTGCGGCGCGAATGAATCAGAACGTCAAAACGACGTCGTTAACGACGATAAGTTCAACGAATATTGCTCTTGTAGCCCTGAGCGCGATCCTTCTGACCATTGTCGCCCTTTTCGATGACGACGTCGAGCGCCTTGCGGAAGAGATCCTTATCCTGCTTGCGGAGATAATCCTGGTGGGCAAGATCGAGAATCGCGTTGAGCGCTTTGTTGGACAGTTTCGGATCGTCGACCTTTTCGAGCGCGAAGCGGACGGAGTCCAGGGTGCGGACCGAACCGACGCGTTCAAGGACGAGATTACGTTCCTCGTCGCGGGTCGCGAGTTCGAAAGCGGTCTTCAGGTTGGCGAGCTTGTCGGCGTCGGACATATCGATTCCATCCTGATCGTCAGGAAGCGAAACGACGCGAATGAACGCGCGGAGCGCCTGGATGCGGACGGGAACGGGATAGGCTTCGTTCTTCGCGGCGTCGAGGAGCTTCTGCCAAACGACGGCGTTCGGCCAAGCGCTTAGAGCGCGGACGGAAAGCGCGACCATCTGAGGATTGTTCGTCGCGAGACCCTTTTCGATCTGCTCGAGCGCGGCGGGACCGCCGACGCGTCCGAGAAGAAGAAAGACCTGCGGACCGTTCGCGTTGTTCATCTTGGCGATGACGGGGGTCGCGTCGCCGTTGCAGAGACGCGAAATCATCTGCTCGGCGCGGTCGCGGTCGCCGCCCTGCGGAATCGCGAGGAACGCGTCGACGAAGTCGCCGACGTTATCTTTGGTCGCGACACGCTCCGCGGCTTCGAGAACCTGGACGCGCGCGGGGCAATCTTCTTTCTTGGCGATATCAAGGAGCGTTCCGACGGCGCCGGCGATATTGCGGCTCGAGGCGATCCCCGCGAGGGACGCCATATTGCCGCCGTCTTTCTCTTTCTTAAGCGCGGCGAGAACGGCGGCGTCAAAGTCTTTGCCGGGAACGTTCTTCATCGCGGTTTCGACGATGCGACGGTCAAACTTCGAGAGCTGGTTGTAGAGGACGTCGAACTCTTTGGCGGACGCGATCTTTTCGAGCGCGAGAATACCGGCCTTTTTCACGTCGCCGTCTTCGTCGTAATTCGCGGCCTTGACGGCGAGATCGACGTATTTCTTATCCTTACGGATACGGAGAGACGCGAGCGCGCGCGCTTTGTCGTCGTTGGAAAGGCTGTCGTACTTCGCCATGTACGCGGCGAAGTCTTCGTCGGAAATATACGGAAGCGCGAGGGGCAGTTCCGTTTCAACGCCGACGGTAACGTCGACGTCGCGCGCCTTAATGTAGGAGTCAAACTTTTCCGGCGTCTTGGAGTCGGCCTGCGCCTTTTTGAGCGCGTCGATCGCCTTGTCGGACGCGATTTGCGCAAGCGCGCGAGCGGACTCGTCAAAGAGCGCCGCTTCGTCGCTCGTCAGGAACGCGGAAATTCCCTCGACGCAGGAGTCGTTGCCGACCCAGCCGAGAATGTGGAGGAGCCACGCTTTCGTGGCGGTCGGATAGTCGCCCTTGAGGGCGTCGAGCATAACGGCGAGGGTCGCGTCGCGATCGTCGGTATTCTGCAAACAGTAGCTCATCCAGCCCTGCTGAGCCGCTTCCATCGCTTTAATCTGACCTTCGTTCGTCCAATCTTGGGGCGTCATCTGAGGCGCCCATTCCTTGAATTTCGCGGCGGCGTCCTGCGCGAAGAGTTGCGTCGCGGAAAGGCAGAACGCAAACGCGACGGCAAGGCAAAGCCCAGTCTTTTTCCAATTGGTTTTCATAGATATCTTTATCCTTTATCTTCATGCGCGATTCAGTCGTAACTGAAAGGCGCTTCGGCGGTTATGTAAAAGGTTCCGATCGTTGCGTCGCAGACGTCTCAGACTTCCGGAATGACGTACGGATAACGCTGCGGACGCGCGACATGGCGGTTCGCCTCGTCGTCGTCGATAAAGCGGCAGTTCTCGGAATCCCACTGCAGGCGACGGTTGAGTTTATGACCAATCGCGAGAAGCTGGCAGAGAGCCGCCGTCTTGGCGCCGTAGAAGAAATCCTGGAACGGACGAACGCGGTTGCGAACGCAGAACGCGAAGTCGTCCGCGATATTCGTCGCGCCGCCGGAATAACGGCGAACGTCGACCGCCTTGAGCGGGTTCAACTTCGTCTGTTGATGGCGATATTCGCCTTCCGTGCCGATAATCGTAATGTCGTGCGGACCGTTCCACGCGTGATACATCTTGACGCCATTCTTGAAGACGGCGCAGACGTATTCGGACCCGTCGTAACCGCGCGGAAGAATCTCGACCGGTTCTTGGTCGTCGATTCCCAAAGCGTAAAGCGCGCCGCCGAACTTATGGGCGCCCCAGTCGGCGAGGAATCCGTTGCCGTATTCCGTGAACGCGCGCCAACCGCCGCCGTAGTTGCCCGAGCAGCGTTCGCTGTTGAAGGGCGCGTAGGGAGCTTGACCCTGCCAACGATCCCAGTCGAATCCCTCCGGAATCGGCTGTTCCGGGAGATAGCAGTGCTTTGGAGGATTGCCAAGACCGCAGTAAACTTCCTTGACTTCGCCAATGGCGCCGCTCTGAATAATCGGCGCCATGTAGCCGTAGTCTTCCATAACGCGCTGGCTGCCGCTCGTGCAGACGCGGTTGTATTTGCGCGCCGCCTTGACGATGAGACGCGTTTCCTGAAGCGTCAGCGTCAGCGGTTTCTCGCAGTAGACGTCTTTGCCCGCCTGGCATGCCTCGACGGAAATCTTCGTGTGCCAGTGGTCTGGGCACGCGCAGACGATCGCGTCGACGTCGTCGCGCTGAAGAACGTCCTCATAGTGGGCGTATTTCGCCGCGTTATTAATGTGGTAGCGCTCGTTGACGCGGTCGGCGGCTCGGTCGAGATGATCCTTGTAGCAGTCGCAGACGCCGAGCGAACGGAACTGCGGATTGCCGAGGAATCCCCCGAGAAGTTCGTTGCCGCGGTTGCCGAGGCCGATGTGGAAGAGCTGGATAACGTTGCTTGGCGCGACGCCGCCGTCAAATCCAAAAACGCGACCTGATACGAGAAGCGGCGCGGCGAACGCGCCCGCCGACGCCGCCAAGAACGCGCGACGGCTCAGTTGGGATTGATTTTTTTTCATGCCGAATCCTTAAAATCGGGAATTTGATCAAACAACACGGTCAGACGCCGCGCGATTCGGAGACGTTAATCTCGTAAACGCCGGATAGGCGCGAAAACGCCCGACGTGAATAAGTATACGGCCCGGCATGTCTAAAGTCAAACGTCTTGGCGTTTTTTTGGAAAAAAAAGCAATTTAGAGAAAAAAGAAAAGAAGTCGAACGCAGAAAACGTTCGACTTCTTCTTTCTGATCGGGACGAGACGTCGACTTCTCGACGCTCGGCGTCAAAGCGTCATTCTTTGACCATCGGAATATCGTAGGTCATCGTCTTGCCCTTGCCGACTTCGACGAACTGCTCCGATTCCGAGCCGAACTTCGGTGGGACGAGATCCTCGTGCACCAAGTCCAAGGGGTTGACGAGTCCGTCCTTAACGTCGTCCGCATTGACGATCTCGCCCGTTTTCTTATTGCGATCGACCAACGCGATCACCTGAACCTTATACTTGCCGGGAACAAGACCTGTTTCGGGTGTAAGCGTATACTTGCCGTCGACGATATCGGCTGATCCGCCCGAGACTTGAAGCTTTGGATCGGGATTCTCGGGAACAAACAGAACCGTTCCCGTCGGCACAGGCTCGCCGTCGGAGGTTACGGTTCCCGAAAGAACGCAACGACTGATCTTAGGACCGCAGCCGACAAAGGCGAGCGTCGCGGCGACAAACAGCAAACAAATCGAAGTTTTGGCAAAAGCGGTTTTCATAAAAGACGCTCCTATTAATCAGATACCCGGAAGGCTTTCGCCGCCCTGCGTCGAGCCGATCGCTCGCCAGACTTCGGCGTCGATCGTCGAACTCGCGAAGTGGACGGAGCCGTCCGCATAGCAGACGTTAGCGCCGCCAGAATGACGCGAACGCGCCGCAACCCAAGCAATATCGATCGCGTCGCCTTGGATCGGGGACTGCGTCAGAAGTCGATAGTCTTTGCACGGAAGATTCAACGCCGGGAGGTTCTCGCAACGGCAATAGTCGTAGAGCATCTTGTCGGGGTACGTCGAGTTCGGCGTGTTGTAGTGCGTATAGAATGGCGTCAAGCAAGCGCGCCAGAAAATGCCGCGCGTGTCAAGACGTCCGTTCGTCGAACGAGGTTTGCCGATGATGAGTTCGCTCATGATCGCCGTGTTCGAGAGACCGTCGGTCGCGCAGGCCCACGTCTGATAGGTTCCGTGAGAACCGGACTGATAGTGACCGCCGAAGAACGCGCCGTGGTGTTCCGCAAGACCGTTGACTTCAAGCTTTTCAACCCACCAGTTCTTGCCGACTTCGGTGCCGATCGTGTCGTACCACCCGGTGCTTCCGCAGGAAACGACGTAGTTGCCTTGGTACTTGTTGTTATAGGCGTCAATGTCGCCGGAAACGTAGGCTTTCGGGTTGTCGCTCGGGCAGTTGAAGATCGGAATACGGTTGTCCTTATTGAAGACCTTCGCGTTATTGCCGTCGTTATACGTCATGCGGTCGATCAGCTGATAGACGGAATTTGCTTCGATAAAGGGCAGAATCTTCCACGCCCACGTGAGACCGTTCGCGCCGTTCGTGCCCGCCATCAGCGCCCCGTTGACGTCGTGATAGTTCTGGAACCCGAGTCCGAACTGCTTGAGGTTGTTCGTACACTGCATGCGACGAGCAGCTTCACGAGC
>Ga0256407_10006001_pt1 | contig 19046 bp, 8 predicted proteins | sample RumenRJG_04DNA_FD_193489 | JGI IMG/M metagenome (GOLD analysis project Ga0256407, IMG submission 193489) | Bovine rumen microbial communities from Lethbridge, Alberta, Canada - RJG_04 | ecosystem: Host-associated > Mammals > Digestive system > Stomach > Rumen | place: Canada: Alberta | collected... | reverse complement strand
ATTTTTTTTAATTGGTGTCATTTCATTATTTAATAAAATATCATCATCATTATTATTTTTTGTTGCAGTCTTTTCTACTATATTTAATGCTTTTTCTAAATATTTTGATTTTTCTTTTGTATCGTATAATTCTTTATTTAATTCATTTATTTTTGCAAATGATTCATCTAATAATTTTTGATATTCAACAATTTGAGTTTGTTCTATTTTTTGAATATTATCTTTATATTCATTATTTTCTTGTTCTAATTTTAATATTTTTAATTCATATTCTTTTATTTTTTTTTGATTTGAACTTTCATTTTGAGAATTTTTATATTTTTTTCCTTTATTATTATTCCCTGTTGATACATTTTTTAAGTTCTTTAATTCTATTTTTAATTTTTGCATTTCTTTATCATTTTTTTGCTTATTTGATTCATAATTATTTTTATTTTGTTCAATTTCAGAATTTTTTTCTTTTAATTTATTTTCAAGTATTTTTATATTATCTAAAAGATTTTTATTTTCTTCTTTTACAATTAAAATTTCATTTTCATTTCTTTTTTTTAAAACTTTATTTTCTTCAATTAAATTATTATATTTATTTTCAATATCATTTAAATAATTTATATCTTTAATTTTTTCAAGTTCCGATTTATAATAATTAATAGAAGTATCTTGATTAACAGATTTTTGTTTTAAAATTGAAATTTCTTCATCTTTATTTTTAATACTAGACATAGCTTCTTCATAATTTGTTTTTAAATTCATATAATTATCTTCAGCTTCTTTTATTAATTTTTCACAATTTTCAAGTGTCATATTATGATTTTGATTTAATAATTTAATTTGTTCTTCTTTACTTTTAACAACTTCAAAATATGTTTTTTTCATTTCATATAAATTTCTTTTCAATTCTTCATTTTCTTTCATTAAATAATCATTACCATAAGTATTATTATTAATATTTAAATCATAATCATTATTATTTAAATTATTAGCACTAACATTTAATCTATTATTTTTTTGTAAAGAAGAAAAATTATTAAAATTTCTCATTTCAGTAAAACAATTTCTCCTATATGAATTTTCATTATTATCTAAATTTAAATTTTGATTTTCTGAAAAATTATAATTATTACTACAATAATGATAAGGTGCAAAAGGTGAATTAAACATATTATTTTGTTTCATAGCACTTTCACTTAATCTCATTGCACTTAATGAATTATTAATTCTATTATTACTTAAATTATTTTTTCCACTTTGCATTAAATTTTGATATAAACTATTAACTGAATATATATCACCATTAACTGAATTTAAATCTGATAATCTTTCTTCTTTTGAATTATTAATTAATACTTGTTTTAAATATGATATTTCTTTTTCTAATGCTGAAATTTGTTGAGATGTACTTTTATTATCAAGTTCTAAAAAATAAGATTTTTGAGCTGAATTATTTAAATTATTAATTAATTCAAAACTTTCATTTTTTTCATTATTATTATTAATATTATTTTTTTCTTTTTCTTTCTTTTCAAGAATTAATTGTTGTAACATTTTAATTTTAGATTTTAATTGATTATTTTCAATAATCATTTTATTTTTATCATCTATAATTTCATTTACTTTAACAGTAGTTTTAACATTTTTTGCCTTTAAAGCAAAATGAAGTGTATTTAAAGTTTCATTATAATGATTATTATCATCTGCAATAGTACAAATAATAGTAGTTTTAGAATTTCCACCTAAAGCAGTTTGTAATAATCTAGTTAATTTACTATCTCTATAATTAACAAAATTTTTATTATTTTGACTTAATTTATTTATTACATTACTTAAAGCTAATAAACTTTTATTTATATTACCACCTTCTTTTATTCTTATTCCTTCACATTTTGCTTTTGAAACATTTTCACTTCCTGCTAAATCAATTAAATTTAATTGAGAAGAGAATTTTTTATCTTTTTTAAAAAATTCAATATTTAATTTAAATATTGTATGTGAACGACTTGATTTTTCATTTAATTTTGTTTCTGCTATTATTCTATTATTTTCACCTTTATTTAATAATTGAATAGCCTTATCACAATTATTAGCTAAAATTTCAGTTAAATTATTAACAAAAACTCCTTTATTTAAACTTTCTCTTATTTCTAAATTTTTATTTGATGGTTCAATTAAATCATTTACAGTTTCATTATAAATTTCAGAATAACTAACTTTAATTATTGGTTTATTTATTGAAGGATCATTTAATTTTGAAAATATTTCTTTTATACTTAAAGGGACAATTCCATTTGAATTTTTTCCTTTCATTGTAAAAGTTTTTCCTGTTGAAGTTTGACCATATGCAAATATTGAAATATTTATTCCTTTAAATAAACTTATTAAGTCATTTTTTATTAATGTATTAAATAATTCTTCATTTGTTGTATTTTGTGATATTATGTTATCAAATATGAAACATTCTCTTGTTTTTTGGTTTGTTAATTGATTTTTTTCTATTTTGAAATTTAATTCATTTTCTTTTGTTGGTTTTAAACGAATAAAGACATTGATTTTTTCCATTTTTTTGAATTTGGAAAAATATTATTTTTCAAATTGGAAAATAAATTATTTTTTTATATTATTAAATTCTATAAAAATATTAAAAATATTTATATAAATTTTTATTTTTATGAAAATTAAATAATCAATTAAAATTAAAAAAAATTATTTTCTTAATTTTTTAATTTAAAAAAGATTAAATCATAATATAATAATATAATTGTCAAAAATATTTAAAAAATGAAATTTGGAAAACAATTTGCATTTTATAAAATACCAGAATGGAGTGAATATTATTTTGATTATGCAGCAATTAAGACAATATTAAAATTTATTGATAATAGAAAAAATAAAAAAAAAGGATTAAAAAAATTAAAAAAACTAAAAAAAAGATTATCAAAAATTGATCCAGAAGAAATCGCAATGGCAGTAAAAAATTATTATAATGAATTAAAAGAAAATCAAAATGAAAACCAAAATTTAATTAAAATAAATAATAAAAAAGAAGAAATGATAAAAAATATAGAAGATTTATCTGAATATACAAATAATCAAAAATTAAATTATTTCATAGAATTTTACAAATCAAAAGTAAAAATAGTAGAAGATTTTTTTATTCAAAAAATAAATGAATATCAATCAAATTTAGAAAATTTAGAAAATAAAATTGATTTAAATAAATCAAATGAAAAAGAAAAAGAACAAGATTTAAATGATAAAAAAGAAAATGCAGAAAGAGATGAATTAGGTTATGCTGTAAGTTGGAAAAGAGCTTTATCAAATTTATATAATTTTACATCTTGGTTACATTCATATCATTCAATAAATCTTTTAGCAATAAAAAAAATCCAAAAAAAAACAAAAAAAATTTTTAAATTAAATAATATTGAAGAAATTGATGAAAAATTAATTGAAGCAGATCAAACTTTTCAATTATTTACTTCTTTAGATAAATTAGTAGATTTAAGAAAAAAAATAAAAAAATTATATGCAAAAGCATTCACAAAAGGAAATTTAAATAAAGCAACAGAAGAATTAGATACAAGATTAAGAGGAGGAAGTAGAATAAAACATACAAAATTAATATTTTTTTATATTGGAATAATAATATCATCTTTATTTTTTTTTATATTATTATCTTTTGTAAAACCAGAAATTGATAATTCTTTTATTCCTTTTTTCCCAGCTTATAATTTTTCTTTTGTAATTATTGAAATTATGATGGGTGTTGGAGTTAATATTGAAATATTAAGAAAATATAGAATTAATTATATTTATATATTTGAAATTGATCCTGATTCGAGATTAGGTTCTGCTGAAATGTTTCAAAATAGTTTTTTAATGTTATCTTGTTGGATGATTTGTTTAGTTTTAACAAAATTAACTTTATGTTTTGGTTTTTTTTCAAGTCAATATTCTTTATTTTCATTAATATTAAATTGTTCTTTAATTTTATTTTTATTTTTCCCTTTTCATTGTATGTATTATTCATTTAGAAGAGGAGTAATAATAACATTAATAAGAAATTTCTTCCCAATAGGAAAAAATACAGTTCGTTTCAAAGACTTTTTATTTGGTGATATATTAACATCATTAAATAAACCATTTGCTTCATTAATATTATCATATTGTTTAATATCATGTGAAAAATGTGGAAAAAATAATATAAGAATAAATGAATGTAATAGAAATACAATACCAGCATTTATAGTATTATTTTATCCTTTTGTAATTAGATTTACACAATGTATAAATAGATATTATTATACAAGAGAAGCTTGGCCTCATTTAGGTAATACTTTAAAGTATATTGGAGGATTATTAAATACTATTTTTAGTTGGTTATATGCTATTAATAAAAAGAAGTTTTTTATTTATCATATTATTGCTGGAATTGCTAGTCAATCTTATATGCTTTTTTGGGATATTTATGTTGATTGGGGACTTGGAAATTTTAAAAGTAAAAATTTCTTTTTAAGGAATAAAATTGTTTATCCTAAGTATATGTATTATTTTGCTATTGTTGTTGATATGATTTTGAGATTTAGTTGGATTAGTAATTTTTTTAAATGGCCTTTTAATTTAGATGATGAATGGAAAAATTTTATTTTGGCTATTTTAGAAGCTTATAGAAGGATTCAATGGTGTGTTTTTAGAATTGAAAATGAAAATACTAATAATCCTGAAAAATATAGAACTATTTTGGCTATTCCTGAATTACCTGTTGATTAATTTTTATTTTTTTTAATTAAAATATTTATTATATTTTTTGTATTAGTGTCATATTTTCAATAGGAGAAAAATAGTATTTAAATTTTATTTAATTGTTTTCTTTTATTTTATATTAATTAAAAAAAATTTTGATTTTTTAATTTATTTTCAAAAATAAATAAATTATAAATTTTATTTTTTATAATATTCACTATAATATTATATTTGAAACTGGTTTTTTATTAAATAAATAAATTTATAAATGACTAGAAAAAATTTACCTTAAATTTACAATTTTAATCTTATTAATTTTTTATCATAGAATCAATTAATCTATTTGCTTTTTCTATTTCAATTTTACTATCTTCAATAATTTTATAAAATTTTTCATGTTTTTTATCACTTTTTTGTCTATTTATAATTTCCTTTAATTTATTTTTCTTTTCTTTATTTTTTAACATATTCATCATAGTCACATAATCAAATTCCTTTTTTTGTGAAATAATTTTATCAAAAAAATCATTAAATTTCATAGATATTTTTCTTTGTTCAACTAACTTTTCTTTTAAAAAATCATCACTTTTAATTGTAATTTTATCATCTAATTTTTTAAAATATTGATTACATTTTTTTATCATTTTTTTTTCATATTTATTAACATCATCAACTTTATCTTGTAAATTTTCATAATTTAAATCAGCATTTAAAATTAAATCATCTAAACTTTTAATAAATTCTCTATTTCTAATTGGAGGTAATTTTTTTTTTCCTAAAGAAATATTACTTAAATCAATAGTTTTAAAATTATTAATTCTATTATTTATATATTCATAATTATTACTATTATTATTATTTGGAATATCAGTTAAAAAAATTTCTGATTTTGAATTTGAAATATTATTATTTAATATATCAGAAGGTAATTTTATTCTTTTTTTATATTGTAAATTCCTTGAATATATTTTTTTTGGTGTTGCAGATTTTGCAAAATTTTTTCTTTTAAAAACATTATTTTTTTTCTTATAAAATTTATGATGATTTATATTATTAAATATGCTATTTTTTATTTTATTATTTTCTCTTTCTGTATTTGCAATTCCTTTTCCATAATCTAAAGAAAATACTTCTTTTTTTATTATTGATTTATATTCATTTACTAATATTGGAATTCTAGGTAATTTTCCTTTAAATTCTATTAAATTAAATATATGTCCGCTCGAAAAACTTTTAATTTTATCTTTTGACATTGAATTTTTGTTATTGATTTATTTTTGAATTTCTCTTTATAATTATTTTTTTTTAAAAATTTATATTATTATATTTTTTAATAAAATGGAAAATTATAATCAAAATCAATTTTCATTAGGAATAAACAATTTTAATGAAGATAAAGAATATCAAACTGAAAAAAATCAAATTAAAAAAAATCCAAAAAATAAAAGTAATCAAATCATAATTCAAAAAAAGAGATATTCTAGATCACCTAAAGAAAGTATAAATGATAAAAATCAATTATCAAAAAGTAAAGATTCTTTCAAAAATAAAAGAAGTCCTTCACCAAAATTTAAAGAATCATCATATTTAATGCCAAATGATAAAATGAATTATACAATTATAAAAAAAAAAATGAATATTATTGAAGGTAATGAAGAAGATTTAAAAAAATTAAGGTTATGTGAAAAAGAATATTTACCAAAAGAAAAAACTTATATCATAACAGAATCTAATTTTAAAAAAATAATGGAATTAGTAAAAGAAAAAGAAAATACTGAAAAAGATTTTGAAAATTTAAATGAAAAAATTAAAACACAAAATGAAAAAATTGTTAGAATAGAAGAAGTTAATAAATTAATTATTTCAAGAAATAATGAATTTATGATGGAAATTAAAAAAACTAAAAAAGAATATGATGATGTAATTCTTGAATTAAATATATATGAAAAAATTATTAATAGATTTATTTATCTTACAAAATATATTTCGAATTTATTCCCTAATGATGAAAGAATATTAAAAATAATAAATGAAGTTGAATTAAATGGGTTATTAAATAATTTTGAAAATTCAAATATATCAATTTCTGATTTAATATCAAAAGATCAAAATGAATTGAATGAAAAGTTAATAGAAAAAACATATCAATTAAGAGATATTGAAGATACTAAATATTTATTTGATAATATTCAAGGAAAAAAAATTCCTCATAATGAATTAACAAAACAATTAACTGATAAATTACAAAGAATAATTGAATTAACTACAAAATATAATAAATTAGAATATAATTATATTTATCTTCAATCTAAATTAAATAATTTAATAGTTGAAAATAATGAACAAATAAATAAAATAAATAAAGAAATTGAAGTATATAAAATCCAGATTTCACAATTAACAAATGAAAAAATTTCTTTAGTTAATGAAAATGAAAAATTAAAAAATAAAATTGGAGAAATGGATAAAAATAACAATAATGAACATTCTATTAAAACACTTAATTCAAATATTAATTCATCTAATTTAAATAATAATTCATTAAAAATAGATGAATTGAATGTAATTATTCAAAATAAAGATAATATGATTAATGAATATAAGAAAAAAATTGAAGTTTTACAAAATGACAATAATATATTAAATCAAACCAAAAATAATTTATTAAAGAGAAGTGATTTTGAAAATAATAAAAATAATGAAATAATATATAATAATAATTATAATAATAATGATAACAAGAATAATATTTCAAAAAATGAAAATAATGAAAATCACTATTATACTGAATTAAATCATGAAAATTATATGAATTTGAATATAAATAATAATTCATTAAATGAAGATAATAAAAATAATTTGCTTCGTCATTCACAGGGTATAAATACAAATAATAAATTACTTAATGAATTTAAAATAAATACTCAATCCTCATATAGAAATAATTATTTTAAAGATGCAAAATTAGATTTAGATATGAAATTGTTAAAGAAAAAAACAATGGAAGATGAAAGAAATATGTATTTTACAGGTGAAGATAAAGAAATTGGTATAAATGGAGTTGCTTATATTTCTGATTTATTTTTAGATTTATATAATCAATCAAAATTAATTGAAGAAATAATTGATAAAACAGAAATAAAATAAAATATTTATTTATAATTTATAATTAGAATTTAATCATAAATATTTATTTTATAAAAAATATATGTAATATGTCATTAAAATTAAAATATAATAAAATAATTTAATTTAAAATTAATTAAAAGATAATAATATAAAAAAAGACAAAAAATATAATAGTATTTTTTTCATTTGAAAAACATTATTTATTGAGACAATTCTTTATATAACATAATATTAATAATTTTTTATTATATATTACTTTATAATATATTATTATATTTTTCCTTTTTTCATTCTAATTTATATTTATCAATTTTATGTATTATATTATATATTTTGAAAAATAAAATTATATAATTTAACTATTATTTATTATTGATATGATTTAATCTGGGTCATTTAAAAAATTATCATTTCCATGATTATTATGATAATTATTATAAATATTATTTCTAATAATATTATTATCCCAAAAATTATTATCATAATTTATTCTAATTCTATTATCATTTATATTAGAAGCTCTCCTAATATTAATTCTTCTAATAGGAGGTTGATTAATAATTAAATCATCATCTTGTGAGCTATCAAAATTATTATTATTTCTAAAATTATTATCCATTCTAAAAGGAAATTCATTTTCATTAAAATTTTCAGAATTAACAAAATCTACTAAAGTTTCATCTTCTTTTTCATCATTTAATGATTTTTTATCATTTTTTTTACAAATTTTATTAATTATATTACTAAAACTATCATAATATTCCATTAAACTTAATATAAAAATTTGATGTTCCTTTATTAAATGATGTAAAATTTCATTTTTTTTTCCTTTAAAATTACAATTATCAAAAGAACAAAAATATTCTTTATTATTACATATTAAAAGATGATATCTCATTTCTTCATAAGGACATTTTTTTCCACATCCAAATTTACAAGTTACTTTAATGTTTTTTAAAAGTCTTTGAGCAAAATTATTTTTTCCAAAAATCATTTTTTGATTTGAACAATGAGGACAAGGTTTATTCACTAATATTCCTATACAATATGAACAAAATAATTTTCCACAACATTCACTCTCAAATACATCATCTATTAATTGATGACAGGAATTACATTTAAAATAATTTTCCATTATTTTTTTTTGTATTTTTTTTTTAAATATATTAATAAATTAAATATTTTGAAATTTTGATTTATAATTATTTTTTTAATTAATATTATTATTTCTTATTAATAAATAATTAGTATATTCATTTTTAATTAGCCAATTACAAAAATAAATAGCTAAATCAGAATATTCATTTTTTTCTTCTTTATTCATTTTATTATATAAATTTAAATATTTAGAAATAAATTCTTCTATATATAAAGGAATATCTTTAGGAGGATTTAGTGAAGTATATTCATTATGAAATTTATTTGAAAATTTATTATTTAAGAAATCTTGAAAGAAAATCATAAATTTAAAAATTAATGATAATTCCTCATTATTTACAAAGTTTTCTGAATATAAAAAAAATTCATATAAAACATAATCAATATTTCTTTTATTTAAAGGAATTGTAATTTCTTTTTGATGTAAACAATTTAATACTAATTTACTATTAAAATTATTTTTAAGTAATTTAATTTTATAATTTGATTCTTCTTGGAAGATATATAATGATTTAATTGTTTGAAATATTATTGAAGAAATTTCTTTTTTGGATAATATTTTAGATGAAGATTTTTTTCTTTTATCATTTAAAAAGAATTGAATATATTCAATTTCTTTTTCAGGATTTTGAAAATATTGAGGATATTTTTTTGGCCTTCCTCTTTTAAATAATTTTTCTCCATGTTTATGATTATTATGAATTGTTAATTCAATTTCATTAAAAAATATTTTTTGACATTTATCACATTTTATTTCATTTCTTTTTGCATTTTTCTCCATTTTTCAAATTATTTATTCCAAATAAAACTTTATGTAACAGTATAAAACAAAGAATATTATTGTTTTTATTTTATAATAAACCTAAAATAATTAAATTATTAAAATTTAAAAATTAATTATTTTAAAAATGAATAATGAAAATTTATATGAAATTTTTATTACAAAAATAAAAAAATTAGAAGAAGAATATATATGGTATCATTATTCATCATTTCAATTGGATAAAGATAAAGAAATAAAACAAATAATAAATTCAATAAATATAAATATGAATAATAATAAAGAATTTATATTAAAAGAAAAAGAATCATTTTTATCTAAATTTCATAAATTATCATTAACAAAAGGTGGATTTATTTCAATAGAAAATAGGAAAAAAATATATAAATATATATTAGATTCATTATGTCAAAAAATAAATTATAAAGTACCTGAATTAATAAATGATTTTGAAGGAATAAATTCTTTTGATCAAATAATATTTAATGATTGTAAACGATCTGTTTTATATCAAATAATAAATACAAATGAAAATTTTCAAAAAGAATTTGAAAAAAATGATAAATGTGTTGAATATATAATAAATCAATTAAATATATTTACAAAAAAATCTTTAAGCAATTATATTATTTTTCAATATTATCAAGGTTATCAAGAAATTTGTCTTTATTTTTATATTATTTTTGGAATGGATGAAGGAATTATTTATATGAATAAATTTACAAAAATATTTTTAGAATATATTTGTAAAGAAAAATCAAAAATAAATTTTGAATTATTACTTGATGTATTAAATGAATGTTGTAATAAAATAAATAAATCTACAAATGAAGCTTTAAATAAGATTACTAAAACAAAACCTTATTATTCACTTTCTTGGTTATTAACATATTTAACTCATGACAATAAAAATTTATTTAATCAAATGAGAGTATTTGATTATTTAATTACTTGTAATATTAGTTCAGTTTATTTTTTCAGTGCAAATATTATTGTTAATGAATTTAATAATTTAAAAAAAAATTTTACTTTAAATGAAGAAGATGAATTCTTTTTTATGGAACAAATATTAATACATTTTCAAAAATTGAAATTAGGAGAAATTGAATATGAAAAAATAATTGAAGAAACAGAATTAATAAATCAATATTCTGCATTTAATCAAATTATATATGATATATATAATAATTGTAAAAATGATAATGATAAAAATTTTATTAAACCATTATCAAAAATTATATATCATGATATTTCAATTCTTCCTTCAAGTATGAGGAAATTTTCAAAAAAGGAAATTATAATAATATTAAGTTTATTAATATTAATATTATCTATGGGATATATCAATTATAAAAATTGAGAATAAAAAATATTTAAATATTAAAACGATATTATAATTTATTCTCTTATATTTTTACATATTATATATTTACATACCATAAAAAATATAATATATATTTAATTAATATATTAACTAATTGAAGGAATTAATCATTTATTTACTTAAATAAAATCATATGTAAAATACATTTATTGAAAAAAATAATTGAAGAAATATCACTCCCATATTTAATAACATTATAAAGATAAATAAAACAAGTGATAACAATTAAAAATAAATGAAGAAATAAAAACAAACCTTCAAATTTCAAAGCTGATTTATGTGCAATTTCCATATCAATATTCATAATTAAATAATAACAAACAGACATTTTAGAAAAAATATAATAAGTTTCTAATTGCATCATAACAAAATTTTCCTTATTAATCATTTGAATATTATATTCTTCAGTTCTATTATCTTTACTTTTAAATTCATTATATAAAGTATTTAAAGTTGTATACATACTTACAAGAACTGTTTGAAAACCATTTTTATTTAACCCATTTCCAATATGTTGACATTCATTTAAAATTGATTCATATGTTATATCATCTAATAATTTAATATCATTTAATTTTTTATTAGCCTGATTTTTTAATAAAAACTGAACATAATTTTCACAAAAAAAATCTCCTTCAGTATCAAATTGAAAATTTATTAAATTTTTCATTTTTTTATCAGCAAGACCTAAAATTAAAGTATCAACAGTTGGTTTAAACTCAGGCCAACATTGACTTAATTCTAAAAACATTTCATGACGATTTATTTTATCATAATATTGAGATTTTAACTGTCCACATATTTCAGAATAAGGAGTTGATTCATAAATAGTATTAAATTCTTCATTTATTAAAATTGACATTAAAAAATCTAATAACATTTCATTTGGAAATTTAATTTCTGCAAATAAAGATCTAAAAGTTGACATTATTATTTCAAAAGAATCAACTAAATTTAAAGAATAATAATAATAAATAAATGATATTCCAATTAAGATTAATGATATTATTATTAATGTTAAAAATAAATTTAAATATAATATTGGTTTTGATAATAATCTATTTCCTATCATTCCAATTGGAGTATGATGTATTTCTTTATTTGTTGATGAATTATTCATTAAATTTATTGAACTTGCTGCTGAACTTGTAAATGTTGATGTTGTTATATTTGTTCTTGTTGTATTTGGATTGTTTAAATTTCTTGTTATTGTATTTTTTACTTTTTTTTTATCTTCTTTTATTTTTGCTATTATGTTTTCACTATTTTTTTTCCTTGGCTCAATTTTACTTATTCTTGTTGTTATTTTATTTGAGATTGAAACTGAATAATGAGTGTTATTTTTTGAAATACTTGAATTTCTAAATGCTGATCCTTTTATTAAACTTGTTATTAATGATTCTTTTCTATTATTATTATTTATGTTACTATCATTTTGTTCATTTATTTCATGTATTGGATTTTTATATTTAATTGATAAGGATTTTAATTTTATTTGTTGAAAATTTTCAATTTTACCTGACATAATATGCTTTATAATTGAAATTTGTTCAAAATCATTATCAAATACTAAATTAGATAATATTTCATTTTCTTTTATATTATTTTGATGATTATCTATAAATTCATATATTAAAACAGTTTTTTTATATAAATAATGATTAAAAAACCTTAATTGTGTAAAAACAATAAAATATCTACCAAATAATTTTTGTGTTTGAAAATAAAAAATAAAAAAACAAATTAAAGAATAAATAATAAAACATCCAATAAAAAGAATAATATTAGTAGTAATTCCTTTTTGTGAACTAATTTTTTTATCTAAAGAATAAGTACCATAATAATTAGTAATTTCATTATTATAATATTTATAACTAGCTAAAAAATTAACTAAAAAACCAACATAGCCAGAAGCAGCATAATAATAATCTAAAGCATTAATATTTGATTGATTAACCATATCTAAAGTATAATAATAATCAGAATTATTATAATAAATTGAAATAGGTCCATTTTCAATTGTAGGAGATAATAATTCATTTAAATGTATTGATGACATTTGTTCTATTGTTTCTATTTTTCTTCCATTTTGATCTGGAATTTTATATAAAACTTCTTTTTTATATAAATCAAAAAAATAAGGATCTGTTCTAACTACTCTTGATGTATAAAATTGGTAAAATTTAATAAAAAAAGAATTATAATCATATATTCTTTCTATTAATTTTTCTGAATGAAATTCAAATGTATTATTAAAGTAATTTTCTAATATTTTTGGTTGTAAAAAATTACCTTGAAATTGCATATAAATTACTTTTGATAATACATCCATTAAAGTTAATCCTACCATTTCAAAATTTATATGTCCTCGAAAATAATTTTCTTGATCTGCTAAACTTGTTAATTTATGTATAATCATTATTATGAAAATTATTGGGAAAATAAATAATAAAAATGAAGCCAAATATCTTAAATAAAAATTATCTTTTTTTATTATAAAATATCTATTTACATCAACGTAATTATTTGAACCTTGATTTTCTTTCATGTTAAATATACCATCATTTAAAAAAAAGTCTTTTAAATCTTTTTTATTATTATTATTATTTTCAATGATATCTTTATATTCATCTTTTTTAGTTTCTTTTTTTGAAATTATTAAAGTATTAAAATATTTTTTTAGTATATAATATGAAAGTTTATTTGAAAATAAAATTTTTTGATTTAATGATGTATGAGTAAATTTATCTTCTGTTTTATTTGAATTATCAAAAGTATTATTTGATTCATTACTTTTTGAAATTGCAGAATCATTAATTGATGAATCAATTAAAGATGTTGTTAAATAATTTTGACTATTTCCTCTTATAGAAATATCAATTAAGAATAAATAATAAATTTTCTTTTCATAATTTTCTCTTTTCATTTCTCTTTTTTCATAATAAATTTGAGTAACAAATTTAATATTTGTTTTATAAACATTATCTTTAATATTTTTAATATCAATTATTGATTTTGAAAAAGGATCTTCTCCAATTAATCCTATTTTTTCATTAAAAATATTAATTATATTATCATAAATTGACATTAATTCTTTTTTTAAAAAACCTTTCTTATCTAATTTTTCTAATTTAAAAAGTTCTTTAACATTAATTCTATTTTCTTTTAAAACATCAAATTTCAAATGAAAAAAATCTTCAAATCCTCTACTTAAAGAAACAATTCTTCCAGTCACATTAGTAAAAATTAAACAAGAACCATATAAATTTTTATAATCATTATTATTATATTTATTATATTTTTTTTTATTTTTTTTTTTTTCTGTAATAAATAATTGTTCTTTTGCAGGTTTTAATTTTAAAAAAAGAACCATTCCCAAAGTAGTATATAAAGATATTCCTTCAACATCAAATAATATTACATATTTATCTTTATCTAAAAGACAAAAATTTTCAAAGTGAATTATATCTTTTCCATTTCTTAAAAAATCTGTTATTGTATATTTATATGATTTATAAAATGTTTTTGCAAAAAGAGATTTTATTTCTAATACTTTAAATTGATTTGTTGTATATCTTAATTTTGATATTAATTCTGGTGAACCATATTGAATATGAAGAGATATATCTTTTATTTGGAATTGTACTTTAAATAAAAGTAAATATGTATCTTTCATATAAATTTCTATTAAAGATGAATTTTGTAAAGAAAAAAATTTATCAAAATTTGTTATTAATTTTTCTGGTATTTCCCCATATACATATTTAAAATATAAAGAAAATTTTTCTTTTGAATAAGGAATATTACATTTTGTTGAACGGAATAATGAATTTATTTTATAATTTAATGTTTTATATTCTTTTAAAAATGAAACAATCATTCTAGAAAAAGAAGAAAAATTAATATATTCATTATTAAAAGTAATCATTATTTCTTTAATACTATTTAAAGAATTTTTTATTAAACTTTCAGCATATAAAATTTTACCAATATTATCATTATTTGAACTTAATAAATTTAAAGTTTTATGTTTTTTACCTTTGTAAAAAGAATATATTTGAGCAATTAAAAATTCAATTTGATAACAATATAAACTATCTCTACTTTCAGTATCAATTGAATTTGTTTTTTCAATTAAATATAAACATTTAACATAATTTCTTTCAAAAAGCATATGAAAAGTAATAACAATAAATAATTTTGGTACACTTGTTTTTCTTCTACTTACTTGAAATGAATCATATAGAATTGAAATTTCATGATATAAATATTGATATAATAATGGAAAATCATATTGTAAATTTGGTGCGTCAAAAATATGTTTTTTATTTAAAAAAATTTCCATTTCAAAATTAAATTCACAAAATGAATATTTATTACAGTAAAAACATTTTTTATCTTTACATTTTGGTTTATGGATTAAATTTTGTAAGTTTAAATTTAATTCTAATAAAATTTTTTTTAATAAGATTTTTCTATCATTAAAATAAAGAATATTAAAAAAATTAACCATACTATAATCAAAATTTTTTAAATTTTTTGAATGGAATGTTGATACTTTTTTTATTATACGTATATTAATTATATGAAAATATATTTTTATAAATAAAAAAGATAAATTTATTTCTACTATTATTTTTAATATTATTATTCCAGTATCTTTTTGAAGAATTATTAATTTATTGTCATAATCATAATAAAAACACCATTCAATAATACATGAAAAAAAACATAATGTTAAAAGAAATTTTTTAATAAATTCTAAAGAATATCTATAATAATATGTATTTAAATGTATAAGATCATTTAAATAATATAAAAAGAAAATTATTCTTATAATATGTTTCATTAAAATTATTTGATTAAATTTAATATGAAATTCTAATTGAATAAAACCTTGAATAAGAGATAAAAAAGCAGTTGAAATATCAATTTTATTTAATGGATTAATTAATAAAGTTTTATTATGAATAAATAATGATAAATGTAAAAATACAGTAGAAATATAAATATCAAAATACATTGTTCCAATAATGAAAATAATACAAATTATTAAAATGATAATATATAATATAAAGCTTATGTCATCTTTTTTTTTATTAAATATTATTTCAGCAATAAATGAATAAAGATAATGACTAAACGCATTGTAAATATAGAATAATAAATAAGAATAAATTTGACATAAATTTCTTTTTTTCTCTATTATTAGATAAAAATTAAAAAAAAAATATAATAACATTAAAACTATAAATAAAATTATTATTAAAATTACATAAAAATAATATAACTTTGAACTAGAGAAAATTTCACATAAAGTCAATTTTCTTATCCAAAATGAAATTCCTTTTTCATAAGATAAATTCCAATCATGTGTTATTATAAATAAAGGAAGAAATTTCATAATTAAAATTATTGAATGAAAAACTTCATTTTTTGGAATATAATTTGATAAATGTAATAAAAATTTTGTTTTATCTTTAATTTTCTCATCCATTTATTAAATTGTAATTTATTCATAAATTTCTCAATTTAATTTTATGAATTTATAAAATATAAATTATCAAAAATATATTTAAAAAAAATGTATTATAAAATAAAAATAAACTTTAAAACTATTTAATTATACATCTACATTCACTTGGTTTTATTTCAGGATATAAAGAACAACTTCTTTCACTTTCATTAATATAATTAAACAAACTAATACCTAATTTATTTTTAAATTGTGATTCACCAAAAGGAATTTGTATTAAAGTTTCATATATATCATATGCAGTAATAAATTTTTGTTGATTATTTTCAATTTCATTATTTTCCAAATTGAAATTTTCATTATTATATAAAATAACTAATAAAGGAATATTTTTATCATGAGTAAATTGTTCATTTGATAATAATTTATGTATTCTTGGCATATGTAAACCATGATCACTTACTAAAATAATAAAAGTATCATTTAATAAATTATTATTATATAATTCATTTAAAAAATTAGTTAAAGGTTCATCTAAAAATGTTATTGTTTCACTTGTATCTTCATGACCATCCATAAAAGCTAATTTAAATACTTTTCTACTATCTTTATATTTATACCAAAATTGTCTTGTATATTCAATTTGAATTTCATTTACTTGTTGATTATATAATATTCTCTTACTAAAATTATTACTTCCTTTATAAGAAGTTCCTCCAAATTCTTTATCATAAAAATTAGGATCACAAAATAAAACATTATTTTCATGATCATAATTAATTTTTTCAGTAAATTTAGTATAAATTGTATTTTTATCATTAAACACATCTGGACTACACATACATAAAGAAAATCCAGTAATAAAACCATTTTCTTTATAATATTTTATAAATTCAATTCCTTTATTACTCATCATTGAACTACCATATAACATTGGTTGAACATTTATATGAGTGAATGGTCCTAATGAATGATATTTAAAAAATTGATATACTGAATATTTTTTTTTGTTTTCTTCTTCTTTTTTCATGAATGATTCAAAGAATTTAAAAAGTTTTTTTAAACCTCTTTTAAATTGAATTCTTGATGCTGTGTCAATATATATTATTAATAAATTTTTAAATAGAGAATTTGGATTTTCTAAATTTTTTCTTTCATTTATTAAAGTTTCATTTTTTATTAAATTTATATTTAAATTTCCTTCTCCTTTATTATTAAATTCAATCGTCATTTCTGGAGTATCAATTCCTTTATTTGGAATAAAAGATTCCATATCAATCATATTTTCAGAAACAAAATTGTTATATTCATAATTATCAAATTTATTTTTTAAAAATTTATTTGCTATAATTGGAAAACCTAAATGATTGGATTTTTTTAATTCTTTTGATAAATATTTAATTGCATTTTTTTTTTGATTATAATTATTAATTCTAATTTTGGAAACATTAAATTTTCCAAAATAAAAATCTAATTCACATCTTGAAGGAGGATAAATTGAACATTTTTCATTAGGTAAATATAATAATCTTTCATTATTTAATCCATATTCCCATTTAATACATTTACTCTTATAATTAACATATGAATTATAAATAGGAATGATTAATAATAAAGATAATAAAATGATAAATAATATATATTTTTGTTTTTTAAATAATTGAAATAAAATAAAGGGATAATTTATTATCAATAAAAATAATACTAAAAAAACATTAAAGAAAATAAAATTAATATGACCATGTCTTTCTAAAGTTTCACCTTGATCATAATAATAAAAATAGTAATAATAAATTGGAATAATATAAATTAAATGGTAAAAATATATTTTTCTCCATAATATTAAAGTTATTGTTATACTTACTATTAAAGTTGAGATAATTAATAATATTCCTAATATAATAAATTGAGTTACAAATTCAGTTATACAATAATTTTCTTCACCTCCATGGCATCCTATAAATGAAATTTTATAAAATATTATTCCAATTATATTTAAAAATAAAATTTGAATATTCAAATTTTGGAATAAAACTTTTATTGAAGAAGATTTTTTTTTTTTATGTTGGTTTAAAGGAATTTTTTCAACATTTTTTGAATTTCCAAAATTAAATTCTGTCGATAATTCTTGACTTCTTGTTGTATCTTTTTTTTCAGAAATATAATTTTGCATTCAATTAATAAAATTATTGAAAAATATATTTTTATAATTTGCTTAAATCACTTTCTATAAATAATTATTTATCTTTAACATTTTCAAAAAAAAAAAAACATTAAAACATGTTTATAATATATAAATAAAATAATTATATTTCAATTAAATCCAAACCCTATAATAATATCAAAATTTATCTTTTTAATTTTCAAAACTTTTTTTA
>Ga0256407_10005997_pt1 | contig 19056 bp, 14 predicted proteins | sample RumenRJG_04DNA_FD_193489 | JGI IMG/M metagenome (GOLD analysis project Ga0256407, IMG submission 193489) | Bovine rumen microbial communities from Lethbridge, Alberta, Canada - RJG_04 | ecosystem: Host-associated > Mammals > Digestive system > Stomach > Rumen | place: Canada: Alberta... | reverse complement strand
GTTAAAAATATTATCAAAAGCAATTTTCTATACAAAGGTTACGATGCGGCAAAATCTCTGAAAAAAAGCTTTAACAAAAATCTGCAACTCTTTGAAAATAAAAACAATATTTCAAAAGTATGTTTTATTAATTCGGGTTACGGTGAGTTACCTTTACTTTACAGTCTTCTTAACAAGAAAACCTCCGTTAAGGCGTATGAAGACGACTTAGAAAAAATTCTTTTCAGCGAAAACTGCGTCGATAAACCTCAAAATCTGAAATATTACCCCAAAAAGGAGTTTTCTAAAGATGAAGATTTCGATTTAATATTTGTTATCGACCAAGATATTGAAGGTTTAAAAAACGCTGTTAAAATCTAAAAAAACATGATAAAAACTTTTCTTATGATTTTATTTTCCTTTCTAATATTTTTTTCCTCTCAAGCACAGGAAAAAATTCAACTATGGAAAGGTCAGACAAAAGACGATTACCGCAAAAAGAAAGTCTTCTTGTATTGTTTTTTGTCGGAAAACAAAGAAAACAAAGCGTCAATAATTTTCTGTCCGGGTGGAAGTTATTGCTATTTAGCTAAAGAAAATGAGGGATTCTCTCCCGCTAAAAAGTTCAGGGATTACGGTTTTAATACTTTTGTCCTAATTTACAGACGCGGTATCAAAGGCAACCGTTATCCCGCGCAAATTCAAGATTTACAAAAGGCAATTGTTTATGTCAGAGAAGAATTAGGTTTTGATTCATTAGGTGTATGTGGATTTTCTGCAGGGGGACATTTGTCCGGCACTTCGGCTGTTTATTATGACAAAAACTTTATCGATGATAAACCCCATAATTTAAAGCCTAACTTCAATATAATGATATATCCCGTTGTAACAATGAAAGATGATTACGTCCATAAAAAATCCCGCAGAAATCTTTTAGGACAACATTACAGTCTTGGACAAAAAGATTCTATGTCGCTTGAACTGAATATAAAAAAGACCGTGCCGCCGCTTTACATTCTCGCCTGCAAAGACGACCCGATTGTAAAATTTCAAAATTCTCAAAGACTTGCCGATACTTTAACTAATAACGGTAATCTTTTTAGATTTAGACTTTTTGAAAGCGGCGGACACGGCTTCGGTATCAATCCTAACCTTATAAAAAGCAGCGATAAAAGTGCCGCTTATTGGCATGAAGATTTTATCTTGTGGCTCAAAGCTATCTCCGTGGCAAGAGAATGAGTCTTTGTAATATCCTCAAGCGTAGGATTTTCAATAAAATCTGTTTTCTCCATCACAGACTCTATCAAATCCGACATCTCTAAAAATCCTATTTGATTCTCCAAAAACTTTTTAACGGCGATTTCGTTTGCCGCATTCATAATGCAAGGTAAGTTTCCGCCCTTTTTAGCGGCGTACATTGCAAGCGAAAGATTTCTGAAAGTATCCAAATCAGGCTTTTCAAAGGTCAAGCCTTGAGGTAGCGAAAAGAAATCAACCCTCGGAAAATCACTTTTCAACCTATCGGGAAAACCTATTGCGTACTGAATCGGTAAACGCATATCCGGCATTCCTAACTGCATCTTAACCGAGCCGTCCTCAAACTCTACGCCCGAATGAATAATGCTTTGAGGATGAATCAAAACTTCAATTTTCTCAACGGGAACATTAAAAAGGTGCATAGCCTCAATCGTTTCCAAACCCTTGTTCATAAGCGAGGCTGAATCTATCGTAACCTTTGCGCCCATGTTCCAATTAGGATGTTTCAACGCCTGTTCCTTTTTAACGGTTTTAAGGTAATCCCTTGTTTTGCCCCTGAAAGGTCCGCCCGAGGCGGTAAGAAGTATTTTTTCAATAGCATTGCCGCCTTCTCCGGCCAGCGACTGAAAAATAGCAGAATGTTCACTGTCTACCGGCAAAACCGGCACTCCGTTTTTAGCAGCCTCAGAGATAACAATTTTTCCCGCTGCAACCAATGTTTCCTTGTTAGCAAGAGCAACAGGTTTCTTGTGCCTCAAGGCATTAACGGTCGGAACAAGTCCCGAATATCCCACCATAGCAGCCAAAACCATATCAACGGTTTCAAACTCCACTACTGAATTAACTGACTCAGAACCCGCAAATACTTTTATAGGATACTTCTCTAACGCATCCCTTAACAGCGGATATTTTTCCTTGTCGGCAATCACAACGGCATTAGGCTGAAACTCTATGGCTTGCTTAGCTAATAATTCCCAATTCTTGTTAGCAACGAGAATCTCGGCAGAAAACCTATCAGGATTTCTTCTGATAACATCCAAAGTCTGAGTTCCGATACTTCCCGTAGAACCCAATATCGCGATTTTTCTTTTTTCCAAAGTCATAATAGAATGTTAATAAGCAATATACGTTTCGGGATTGATAGGTTTACCGTTTTCCCAAAGTTCAAAATGAAGATGGGTACCTGAGGTCAATTCGCCTGAATTGCCGATAATAGCTATCGGTTCTCCGGCCTCTACCCTATCGCCTACTTTTTTCAACAAAGTCGAATTATGCTTATAAATCGAAACTAAATTGTTTTCGTGCTGAACTTGTATCACATTGCCCGTCTCCACAGACCAAGTGGCAAGAATAACCGTACCCGGCAAAGTAGCAAGAACGGGTTCACCGTCTTTTGCTGCAATGTCAATGCCTAAATGTTCCATCGAAAAATCGTTGGTAACAACACCCTTGACAGGTATAAAAAACGTCAAATTCTTGTATTTTTCCTTGCCCGGCTCTCCGATAACAGCGGTAAGTGTCTGCTGCTCTTCAAGTTCGATAAGAGTTTGAAGTATACTATCGTGTTTTATCTTAGCATAATCGTCCCTTTGCTTTTTCATAACAGTATCAATAGGCTTTACCTCGGCATCTATATTACCGTTCATAATATTGCGGATTGATACGAAATACTGATTTCTCTCCTCCAAAAGGGTACGCATACTGTCAAGCTTCAAAGCACTCTCTTTCAACTCGCTGCTGTAAAGACTATCGTCCGAGGCGGGCAAAAATCTTTTTAGCGGTGTATAAACCAGCAACACAAAAACCAATGCAGCTATCACAAAAACAGCCACGCCCAAAAGCGCAACCATATTATTTTTGGTGGCACGGTACGACTTCTCTTCTTGCAAAGTCGTTTCGTTATACAATATGATTCTGTACCTGTCTTTAGCTTTCTTTTCCTTTGCCATAAATCTTTATACGGTTTTTTCAGCTTTAAACTAATCTGTTTGTCTGACTGTCAGGGAAAATGACCGTCGGTTTAAAAGTTTTCGCCTCTTGAAAATCCATCGAAGCGTATGACATTATTATAACAATATCCCCCACGGAAGCTTTTCTTGCCGCAGGACCGTTAAGACAAATGCAGCCCGAATTTTCTTCTCCCCTGATAACGTATGTATCAAGCCTTTCGCCGTTATTTACATTAACAATCTGAACCCTCTCGTTCTCAATAATGTTTGCCGCATCCATCAACGCCCCGTCAATGGTAATGCTGCCGATGTACTGAAGGTTGGCCTGAGTAACCGTTACCCTGTGAATTTTGGATTTTAAAACTTCTATATTCATTGTTTAAAGCAAAATATTATCAATCAGTCTTGTTTTGCCGTCATAAACGGTAATGCAGATAACTGCGTTTTTCGGTTTTGACTCCTTAATAGTAAGCAATGTATCTTTGTCAGCAATCTCAACATACTCCAAACAGAGGTTAGCATCCGTTGCAATAGACTTTTTAATAAATTCCTCAATCTCTTTGCAAGTAGCACCTTTGTCTGAAAGCTCTTTTGCCTTAAACAAAGTCTGCGAAATAATTACGGCAGATTTTCTTTGTCCCTCGTCCAAATGCGAGTTTCTGCTACTCAAAGCAAGACCGTCCTTCTCCCTTACAATCGGACACGAAACAATATTTCCCTTAAAACCATGCATATATTTTTTTACCATAGCCCTAATAACGGCAATCTGCTGATAATCTTTCTGACCGAAATACGCATTATCGGGATTAACAATGTCGAGCAACTTGCTTACAATCTGACAAACCCCGTTGAAATGACCGGGACGGTATTTCCCTTCCATAACCTGAGCCACATCGCCTAACTCAAACTTACGGGTATCCTCCTCGGGATACATTTCTGCAACAGCGGGAGCAAAAACCATATCACATTCGTTATCCTCCAAGAGTCGGAAGTCGGCTTCAAGATTTCTGGGATATTTTTCGAGGTCTTCCTTGTTGTTGAACTGAGTGGGATTAACAAAAATACTTACCACCGTAAAGTCGTTTTCTTTGTTTGATTTTTCAACCAAAGAAATGTGTCCTTGATGCAAAGCACCCATTGTGGCTACAAAACCGATTGTTTTGTTTTGAAGTTTCAATGCCGCTAATTTTTTTTTCAGCGGAGCAATTTCGTAAAAAATTTCCATTTGTCTTTTTAATTTTTACGTACAATAAAACTTTTTGTTATTTTTTTGGCAAAGATACATTAATCTCTCCAATAAAAAAAATCCTAACCGAAATTATTTTCCCGGTTAGGACTTCTTATGGCTACTACTATCTATACTTTAAAAAAACTTTAGTAGCGGGGACAGGACTCGAACCTGTGACCTTTGGGTTATGAGCCCAACGAGCTACCAACTGCTCCACCCCGCAGTATTTTTTTGACGATGCAAAAGTAGAAAGCTTTTTTTGAACAGCCAAATTTTTTTTGGCTTTTTCCTTATAATTTAGATAAAATTAACATTAAACCTTTATCCTTTAATTTATCGTTTATTTTACCATTAAAAAAGCATAATGTTTAATAATAAAACGTAATTTTGCACTCCATAAAAGGAGTTCTGAACATTCATAGGATATTTTTATCATGACTTATTACAAAAGCAATATAAGAAGGAAAAAGCCCTCTATCTTAAAATGGGTGGTTTATGCGGCTGTCTTAGTCGGCGTTTTATTCCTCTTTATTCCTAAATACTTAATTCATAAAGCCTCTAATGCTATCAAAGAGGAAATCACCGACACAACTCAACTGGCTCAAAAGCCGCCAACTAAAAAAATAATGTCGGCCTACAACTATTATCAAGTAGCAAAATTCTTTCCCCTTGGCGAAGAAGAAGGCATTAAAGGTCAAAAATATATTTTGGATTATTATTATCCCCTATTCAAAAAAGATTATGACAAAATGAAAATCGCTTGCATTGACAATGCAATCAGTTGTCTTAACAAAAAAAACGATATTCCTAAAGATTCTGTCAATATAAAAGCCATAGAGTCAGAGTGGAAAAACTACCCCGAAGCACAAGCCGTAAACGACTTCCTCGACAAATGGGAATTTTACCACAAAAAATATCAAAAAGAACTTGAAGGCTATTACAGATTTGCAAGAATCAAAAACAATTGACAATTAACAATTGACAATTGACAATTAACAATTGACAATTGACAATTGACAATTAACAATTGACAATTGACAATTGACAATTAAAAATTAACAATTGAAAATTAAAAATAAAAAAATTGAAAATACACATATAAGATGAAAAAGTTTTTACTCATGATTGCGTTGTCCGCCTTAGGTCTCGGACTCAACGCTCAGACTGACGATGTTGCTAAAGAGGTAGCAAATCTCGCAAAAGAATCAAAAAAAACTGTAACCGTTGCTGACAGCTTAAAAAATTGGCACGTATCAGGTATGCTTTCATTAACAGCCTCTCAAGTAGGCCTTGTAAACTGGGCAGCCGGCGGTGACCAACAAATGGGTTTCAACGCTCTTGCCAACCTCAACGCTAACTACGCCAAAGGTAAACACTCTTGGCAAAACGCTTTAATGGCTCAATATGGAACATTAAGACTTTTCAAAGAATACGACGACTTTAGAAAAATTGATGACAAACTCCAATTCTCTTCAAAATACGGTTATGCCATCAACAAAAAATTCTATTATTCAGCGATTTTCGATTATAAAAGTCAATTTGCAAGAGGTTATAATTACAGCAAAGACGCCAACGGTGAAGAAGTTAAAGATAAAAATTCCGATTTCTGGTCTCCGCTTTATCTGACCTACACAATCGGTATTGACTTCCAACCTAACGAGAAATTAGCATTCTATTTATCACCCCTTTGCGGTAAAACAACAGTGGTAATGAGCGATTATCTTTCTTCCAAAGGAGCTTACGGTGTTGATACTGCCAAACATTCCCGTTCAGAGTTCGGTTGGTACTTCAAGATGAACGCCCTCTACAACTTTGGTAAAAACATAACATTCAACACCAACCTCACACTCTTCAACAACTATGAAGACGGTATTTTCGACGAAATAGATGTGGATTGGAACGTTATCCTCTCTATCCAAATCAACAAATGGTTAGCTTTCAACATTGCAACCGAACTTATCTACGACGAAGATATTATGATTCACAGGGACGGTGAAGACCATTATTCAAAAGTTCAGTTCAAAGACGTTATCGGTGCGGGACTTACATTTAAGTTCTAATACCCCCAAAAACCCTCTTTGATAGTTTTGACCTTTTGACAAATACTTCAAAGAACCATCTTACATAACTCTGCCCGAAGGACAAACCCTAAAAAAACATATAAAAAACGGTTTTGTCCTTCGGGCAAAGTTTTTTTTTAACCCTCCTACCCTACTTTGTCCCAATGTCAAAACCGCTAAAAATCACTATTTTATATCTTTGTACAAAGGACAAAATCATCATCCTTAACTATTTTTAACAATTAACAAAAACGCTAATATACTATCATAAAACCGCGATTATATTATAAAAAATTATAATTATGACAAGAAAAACGCAATTAAAATCAATTAAACTATAAAAAAAACATACAAAAACTTGCACAATTAAAACAATGCTTATATCTTTGCACCACAACAAAATTAATCAATAACTTTAAATTTATAAGAATAAATGAGAACATTGTTTTTAAGAAAGAAAATCGGACGCGCAACAAACAAAACGTTTGACGAGTTCATGTTAAGAGTAGTAAAAGCTTCTCAATCATTAAAGGGCGAGGCTTTTGAAAAATTAACCTCAGAGTTCACAGCCTCTGCAAAGAGGTTCAACGAGGTAAGAGTTTCAACACCTTCCACAGAGTTTACGAACTCCATTCATAAGATTAGTCAGGAGACTGACAATATTTTCCGCAAGATAAAATTAGCAATTGACTTTTATGCGGAGTGTTGTGAGGGAAAGACTCAGACTTGTGCTCTAGAGTTACGCAAAGAGCTTTCCGTTTTCGGCAACATAGCCGCTACGGGCATAACAAAGAAATTTGCTGATTATCGTTCATTTATCGCTAAAATTAAAAAATTCCCTCAAAGCATAACGTTATTAAACCTTGAAAAATGGATTACTGCCTTAGAAACATTTATGGAGAGTTTCAGAGAAAAAAATTTGAAAAGGGATGAATTTCTCTCAAGTGTTAAAGGTATACGTTACTCAGCAAGGATTCAAGCCGAAAAGAATTATATCGCATTAAGAGATTATGTTGAGGCATACACAGTTGTAAACGGCAAAAAAGAGGTAGAGGATTTTATCGGCTATGTAAACGAAGCATTGATATGGTGTAATATTTAAGATTTTTTTTCATAAAATTTCTTTCCTTAATAAAATTTTTATTTATACCTTTGCTAAGTGAAAATTTCAAACAAATAGTTAATATTAATTATGGCAAAAGAAAAGAAATTTATGACTTGCGACGGTAACACCGCTGCCGCACATATCGCGTATATGTTCACGGAAGTTGCCGCCATTTACCCCATCACGCCTTCTTCTCCGATGGCAGAAAACGTTGACGAATGGGCTGCCCAAGGCAGAAAAAACATGTTCGGTGAAACCGTTACCGTTCAGGAAATGCAATCCGAAGGCGGTGCATCAGGTACAGTTCACGGCTCTTTGCAAGCCGGCGCACTCACCACTACTTTCACCGCATCACAAGGCTTGTTGCTGATGATTCCTAACATGTACAAAATCGCCGGTGAATTACTTCCTTGCGTTTTCCATGTTTCAGCAAGAACATTGGCTTCACATGCGCTTTGTATTTTCGGCGACCATCAAGACGTTTATGCTTGCCGTCAGACAGGTTTTGCTATGTTGGCAGAAGGTTCAGTTCAGGAAGTAATGGATTTGGCTGGCGTTGCTCACCTTGCAACCATTAAATCAAGAGTTCCTTTCCTTAACTTCTTCGACGGTTTCCGTACTTCTCACGAATATCAGAAAGTAGAAGTTGTTGACCAAGAAGACCTCAAAACTCTCGTTGATTGGGACGCTGTTAAAGAGTTCAGAGAAAGAGCCCTCTCTCCTGAAAGACCCGAAATGAGAGGTATGGCTGAAAACCCTGACGTTTTCTTCGCTCACAGAGAGTCTTGCAACCCGTATTACGACAAAGTTGCTGACATCGTTTCTGACTACATGGACAAAGTTTCAGCTTTGACCGGCAGAAAATATCGTCCGTTCGACTACTACGGTGCACCCGATGCTGAAAACATCATCATCGCTATGGGTTCAGTAACCGAATGTATCAAAGAGGTTATTGATATGAAACTTTCAAAAGGCGAAAAAGTTGGTTTGATTTCAGTTCACTTGTATCGTCCTTTCTCATTGAAATTCTTAAAAGAGGCTATTCCTGCTTCGGCTAAGAGAATCTGCGTTCTCGACCGTACAAAAGAACCCGGTGCTAACGCTGAACCCCTTTACTTAGACGTTGTTAACGCACTCAGCGAACTCGGTCTCCTTAAAAATATAAGTGTTTGCGGCGGACGTTACGGCCTCGGCTCTAACGATACAACTCCGGCTCAAATCATTGCCGTTTATGACAACTTGGCATTGAATACTCCGAAAGATCATTTCACACTCGGTATTACCGATGACGTAACTTTCACTTCACTTCCTGTTGGAGAAGAAGTTGCAGTTGGCGGCAAAGGTATGTTCCAAGCAAAATTCTACGGTTTGGGTTCTGACGGTACTGTCGGCGCAAACAAAAACTCTGTTAAAATCATCGGTGAAACAACTGACAAATATTGTCAAGCATATTTCTCTTACGACTCTAAAAAGTCAGGCGGTTTCACTTGTTCACACCTCCGTTTCGGTGATGAACCTATCCGTTCAACATATCTTGTTACGACCCCGAACTTTGTTGCTTGTCACCAGCAGGCTTACCTCAACATGTACGATGTTACAAGAGGTCTTCAAGACGGTGGTTCGTTCCTTTTGAACACGATTTGGGACGGTGAAGATTTGATTCACAACATTCCGAACAAAGTAAAAGCATATTTTGCTAAACACAATATTAAAGTTTATTACATCAACGCTACAAAAATCGGTCAGGAAATCGGTTTAGGAAACCGTACTAACACGATTTTGCAGTCAGCATTCTTCCGTATTACGGGCGTTATTCCTGTTGACAAAGCCGTTGACGAAATGAAACATTTTGCTTACAAATCATACAGCAAAAAAGGTGAAGACATCGTTAATATGAACTACAACGCTATCGACAGAGGCGGTGAGTACAAAGAATTAACGGTAGATCCCGCTTGGGCAAACTTGGAAGATACTCCGAAAGTTTACACCGACGGTGATGATTTCATCAACAAAGTTGTACGTCCTATCAACGCTCAGGACGGTGATTTGCTTCCCGTATCAACATTCAAAGGTATTGAAGACGGTACTTGGAAAGCCGGCACTGCTAAATTTGAAAAACGCGGCGTAGGTGCTTTTGTACCTGTTTGGGACGCTGAAAAATGTATTCAGTGTAACAAGTGTGCATACGTTTGTCCTCACGCTTGTATCCGTCCTTTTGTTATGACAGAGGAAGAAAAAGCAGGCTTTGGTGGTCAGACCATCGAAATCAAGGCTCCGGCAGCATTGAAAGGTATGTACTTCACAATGCAAGTTGGTGTTAAAGACTGTTTGGCTTGCGGTAACTGTGCTGACGTATGTCCGGGCAATCCGAAACTCGGCGGTCCTGCTCTTACGATGAAACCTTACGATGACGGTTCAGAGGCTGCTGCAAAAGAGGCTGCTAACTGGGATTACTGCGTTGAAAAAGTTACGTCAAAACAGGATTTGGTTGACATCACCTCTAACGTTAAGAACTCACAATTTGCAACACCGTTGTTTGAATTTTCAGGTGCGTGTGCAGGTTGCGGTGAAACTCCTTACGTTAAACTTATTTCTCAACTCTTTGGTGACAGAGAAATTGTTGCAAACGCAACCGGTTGTTCTTCAATTTATTCAGGTTCAGTTCCTTCAACACCTTATACAAAGAACGCAAAAGGTCAAGGTCCGGCATGGGCAAACTCATTGTTTGAAGACTTCTGCGAGTTCGGTCTTGGTATGGCAATCGCTAACAAGAAGATGAAAGCACGTTTGACCAAACTTATGACAGAGGCTCAGACTTGCGAATGTTGTTCAGCAGAGTTGAAAGCACTTTTCAACGAATGGATTGAAAAACAGAACGATGCAGCAGCAACGAAAGTTTTAGGTCCGAAGATTGTAGAAGGTTGCACGGCTTGCGGTTGCGACAAGTGCAAAGAGATTCTCATTTACAAAGACCACTTGGTAAAACGTTCACAGTGGATTATCGGTGGTGACGGTGCATCATACGACATCGGATACGGCGGACTTGACCACGTAATTGCTTCTGGCGAAGATGTTAACGTATTTGTTATCGACACGGAAGTTTATTCTAACACAGGTGGACAGTCTTCAAAAGCAACTCCGCTTGGTGCAATTGCTAAATTTGCTGCATCTGGTAAGAGAGTTTCAAAGAAAGATTTGGGCTTAATTGCAACGACTTACGGTTACGTTTACGTAGCACAGATTGCAATGGGTGCTGACCAGGCTCAGACTTTGAAAGCCTTGAAAGAGGCAGAGGCATATCCGGGACCGTCATTGGTAATCGCATACGCTCCTTGTATCAACCACGGCTTGAAAGCCAAAGGCGGCATGGGTAAATCTCAGGCAGAGGAGAAGAAAGCAGTTGATTGCGGTTACTGGCACTTGTGGAGATTCAACCCGCAACTTGAAGCCGAAGGCAAGAACCCGTTCACTTTGGATTCAAAAGAGCCGAACTGGGCAGAATTCAAGAACTTCTTGTTAGGCGAGGTACGTTTTGCATCGCTTCAAAAGTCGTTCCCTGGACAAGCAGAAGAACTTTACGCTGCATGTCAAGAGGCCGCTTTGAAACGTTACAACAACTACAAACGCTACGCAGCAATGGATTACTCAAAATAATAATCAAGCATAAAATTAAAGGCTGTCCAAAAGGACAGCCTTTTTTTATTGTTTTGAATTATAAAGTTTTTTTCAATTCTTCAATTTCTTCGACAGATAGTTGTGAAATTTCTGCAATTAGTTCTACGGGCAGACCTTTTTTAAGCATCGCAATTGCGGTTTTCTCAATACCGAGTTTTTCGCCCTCGGCACGTCCTTTTTCTATACCGAGTTTTTCGCCTTCTTTTTTGCCTTTATTAAAACCTTTTGTTTCAGCATCATTCATGGCGTTGGTGATGTCCCACAACGAATGTAAACTTTCTTCGTATGCGGTATATTCTTCTGGCGAAAACATCGCTATTTCCGCCTCTTTGAATACGCGTTCAAAAATTCTTTCTTGTAATTCTCGCGGACGTTCCAACAATTTGGAAAGATTGCGCAATACAAAAAGCCATTTATCGTACATCGTAACAAGTTCATCTTCCTTTTTCTGAAATTTCGGCATTTCAAGATAAAAGTATACCAACTTGTCATAAAAAACTTTACCCGTGGTTTGGTCAGTCAAAACAACAATATGAAACAAATCATCGTCTGAAAATTCATTAACGATTTTCAATTTTCCCGTATCTACATCTTTTTGTTCATCTTTGAAAACAAAATTCAAAATTCCAACCGTGTAAACACTTTGAAGTTCATAATTCCATGTTTCGTCTTTGGTATCTTTTTTCGCCATTTCACGAATCGGAAACGACGAATAATAAACACTGCGGTCTTTAAAAAACTGTTGAAAAACATTTTGCATTTCAACAATAAAGCGACTGCCATGTTTTGTGGTACAATAAACATCGAAAATTGCACGACGTTCTGAGGCAGAACGTCCAAGTTTTTCGGCGTTAAGGTATGTTATATCTGTAATTTCATCGTTAACAATGCCTTTGCTTTGCTCAAACAAGGCATTCAAAAAACTGATTAACAGGTCTTTGTTCAACTCCGACCCGAAAAGTTTTTTGAAACCAAAGTCAGTGTATGGATTCAGATATTTCGACATAATTTTCTCAGATTAAAAGTTTTCACAAAAATACAACAATTTCTTAAAAAAAACAAACAAGCGAAACCATTATTTCTAACTCAATTCACCTAGGTTACTAAATATTTTCAACAAGTTTTAGAATTTTAAGATATAAAACAACAAAGTAATTCAATCAATACTATATTTTTAATAGATTTTAATTTACAAAAAATAAAACAAAATCAATACTTTTTAAAGCATAAAAGATTTTTTGATAATTTTATTAACATCATTTAACAATTCAATTCAACTATCATTATAAATAGCTGTAAACGTGTTTTTTACGTCAAATCACAGATAAAAATCATAAAAAAAGCGATACAAAATTATAGCAAATAGCATTTTTTTAAAGAAAAATTTGCATAATGAAAAATATCATTTTAACTTTGCACCGTAATCAATAAACAAAATGATTACACAACAACAAACAACTTTAATTTTTTAATAACTTTAATTTTTTAAGAAAATGAGAACTATAAAAGTAAAATTGCCGTTTTCTAAACAGACCGGCGTAGAGGAAAGAAAATCAAAATTGATTATGTGGATTAACGCATTATTGAACAATTCAAAAATCAATGTAATTGAAGAATTGCATTATTCCACCGGTAGTTACATCGTTGTAGAAAACACACGAATCTATCAACGGTAAAACAAGCCCGTAATTTTGATAAAAAGAGAGCCCGAAAGATTGGTGCTCTCTTTTTTTTTGCGTTTTATAACAAAAAATCGTAAAAAAAATTACTGAGGTAAAATAAATTTTTATATTTTTGCGCCGTAAAATCACAAGAATTTTTTAAATTAACAAAATAATAATATGTCAGGACATAATAAATGGTCAACCATTAAGAGAAAAAAAGGTGCTTTGGACGCTAAACGTTCGGCAATGTTTTCGCGTATAGCAAAAGAAATAGCAGTAGCAGTTAAAGAAGGTGGTCCCGATCCAGACGGAAACCCCCGTTTGAGAACCGCAATCCAAAACGCGAAAGGCGTTTCAATGCCTAAAGATAATATCGAACGCGCAATCTCTAAATCTTCAGGCGATGGCGTTAACTATCAAGAAATCACGTTTGAAGGATATGCTCCGGGCGGTGTTGCCGTTTTCATCGAATGTCTTACAGACAACAACAACCGTACTGTTGCATCTATCCGCTCTATTTTCAACAAAAGAAACGGTAGCTTAGGCACTAACGGCTCTTTAACATTCCTCTTCGACAGAAAAGGCGTTTTCACAATTCCCGTTCCCGATGGAAAAGACGTTGATGAATTCCAAATGGAACTTATCGAAGCTGGTGCTGAAGATTTTGACGATGTAGTAGAAGACGAAGAAGAAGGCACAAAATCTCTCGTTGCTTACACTTCTATGGAAGGTTTTACCTCGTTCCAAAAAGCATTGGACGATCTCAAAATCACCGCTACTAACGCCTCATTGCAACGTATTCCTAACAACATGAAAGAACTTCCGACCGCTGACGGTGTTTCTGTTCTCAAAATGATTGAAGCTTTTGAAGAAGATGATGACGTTCAGGCTGTTTATCACAACCTCGAAGTTACCGAAGAAATGGAAGCTCAAATGGAATAATAATTCCCTAATTATACATTTAAAACGTAAGGGCGAAATATTTTTTCGCCCTTAATTATTTCTATATACCGTAAAAAAACATGGCAGACAACTATTTGGAAAACAGATACAACGAAGTTTTCGGTCAGAAAAAAAGCATAAAAAAAATAGGAATGACCTTAGATACTTTACTTATTAAAAACAGAAGTACGAGAGGTTACAAAAACTCTTTTTTGGTTTCCGAAGAGGTTCTAAAAAAAATTATCGGCGTTAATACCAAAATAGCTTCAGCAAAAAACGCTCAAACACTTAGATTTAAAATCGTTACAAAAGAAACCGGTGCAGAAACCGTCTTAAAAAACATAAAATTAGGCGGAATGTTGCCCCAACTGAACCTCCCGTTAAAAGGAACTGAACCTAACGCTTTTATAATCGTTTGCTCCAATGCTCAAGAAAGCAGATACATTGATATTGATTTAGGAATTTCGCTGCAATCAATGCTCTTGAAAGCTGTTGAAATCGGACTCAACGGCATCATAATCTGCGCTTTCGACAAAGACGCGATAAAAGAAGCATTCAATTTGGAATACAATCCGTTAGCAATTTTAGCAATCGGAAAATCAGCAGAAAAATTCCGGTTGGAAGAAATCTCAAAAGACCAAAGCAAAAAATATTACCGCGACGAAAACGGCGTGCATATCGTACCAAAAGTAAAACTCGAAGATTTGATAATTTATTAAGAAAAATATTTATCTTTGCAAAAAAATTTATATTCCCCGAGGTGAAAAATATTGCAATAATAATAGTTCTAATGCTCTGTACGGTTCAGTTTGCATCGGCACAGAGAAAAGATACGGTTCAAAACCGTAAAATCGAAATCGTTAATTCCAATACTTTGGAAGTTGATGATTATCACGGCCCTGACGTAAAAGTTTTAAGAGGCGATGTACAATTTTACCATGACAGCGCATCTATGTATTGCGATTCAGCATTGTACAATTCCAAGGAAAACAAATTCAAGGCTTACGGTAAAGTCCACATGTACAGACTTTTAGACCAAAAAGATACTGTTCATTTGTGGGGCGATTCCTTAGATTATGACGGAACTTCGCGTTTTGCAAGAATCAGGGAAAACGTCAAAATGGTAAAAGATTCCATGACGATGATTACCGACAACATTGATTACGATTTGGCAAAAAACTTTGCAAATTATTTCGGCGGTGGAACAACTTTCACGGGCGAAGATACGCTAATTTCAGAACTCGGTTATTTTTATCCGAAAACCAACGAATTAGTTTATAATCAAGATGTTGTAGTTCATAATCCGAATTACACAATGTATTCCGATACGCTGACTCACAATATTAAAAGCAAGATTTCAACGTTTTTCGGTCCAACGGAAATTATCGGCGACAGCAATTATTTATACTCGGAGCGCGGTTGGTACAATCACATAAAAGACCAATGCCAATTAACTAAAAAAAGTTTTTTAGTCAGCAAAGAGCATAAACTCTCCGGTGATACGATTTATTTTTTCAGAAACGAAAAATACGGAATCGGACGTTCAAAAGTGGAAATTATTGATACGCTTCAAAACATAAAACTCACCGCAAACGAAGCCCGATACTACGAAATCCCTGAACGCAGCATATTAACTGACAGTGCGTTAATGAAATACATTTCGCAAAAAGACACAATGTATCTTCATGCCGATACTATTTTGTCGATTACGGATACTATTTTTACGGACAAAGACACAACGGTTTACAGAATTATAAAAGCTTTTCACAGAGTTAAAATTTTTAGAAACGATTTACAAACCATGTGCGATAGTCTTGTTTATGACCTTTCAGACAGCATCATCACAATGCATCAAAATCCCGTTATCTGGCATTTTGAAAATCAGATAACCGCCGATGTCATAAAACTTTACACAAAAGAAAACAGCGTGGATATGGTTGAAATGCTGGGCGGGGCATTCGTATCGCAAAAAGTGGATACAGTTCCAAGGTTCAATCAAATAACAGGCAAAGACATGGTTGCATATCTGGATTCCAACAAAATCGAAGAAGTCGAAGTAATTTCCAATGCCTCAACAATTTACTACACCGTTGAAGATTCTGTTGTAACGGGAATGAACAATGCTTCATCTCAAGACATGGATATTTTCTTTGAAAAAGGTAAAATGAAAAGATTATGGTTCTACAAAAAACCCAAGGGAACTCTTTATCCGCTTGAAGGTCTTACCAAAAGGCAAACTTTTCTTGACGGTTTCATTTGGTACGACAAACACCGTCCTTACAAACCCGAAGACATTTTCAAATGGACGGAAATAACAGAAACTAAAATTTCAAAAGAATCACTCGAGGCCGAAGAAGAAGAAAAACGCAAGAAGGAAGAGGAAGAGGCTGAGTGGGAATAGCATAATAATGTGCCTGAAAACGAAAAAATACATTTATTTAAAAAAAAATTAAAAAAAATAATTTGTTTTGTCTGAATTTTGTATATTTAGACCTTGAAAAATAGATGTTTTTTATTCGGAAAAATCAATATGAAATTTTTTAAATCAAGGCACAAATCGTTGTTAGGAACGCTTGTTTGGACTATCGTACCGCTGACTGCCATTTTGGTAGCATTGGCTGATTACTTTTTGTTGATAAGTTTTCAGAAGTTAAATTACGAAAACACACGCAACGCCACACAAGAAATCGTTAAAAGCAATGCTGCCGTCATATCAGAAAAAATGACGTCAATAACCTCACAACTTACAACTCTCTCTAAGAGTTTTACCAAAATGAATCTCTCTGAAAACGAAATTTTAGAGGTTCTTAAAATAGTTGTAGAAAATAGTAACGGACTATATTCTTACGGAGGTTACACTGATAATTTTGGCAATACACATAGTACAAATCCAGAGTTTTTTGAAAACGTATCTCAAGAGGAAGGTTATCAAAGAATAGTTTTTTCAGGCGATAATTTTGTCATTACCGACAGACTACCTAACAGCGTAAAAATAGGGGAAGAAATTTTTTACGTTTGTGTACCGCATTTTGACAAAAACGGAAAAACTTTAGGTTCGATTTCGCTCGCCATTGATGCAGAAAAAATAGACGACTTGATTAAAAACATCAATTATCACGGCTACGGCAGCATTTTTCTCATAAAAAAATCAAATCCCGATATTATCGTTGCAAATTCCGATACTACATTACTCGGAAAAAATAAACTCAACAATGCCGAATATGAAGGCTACTCTCTATTTACAGATAAAATCAGAACTGGCATAAAATCAGGCATAGAACACATCACGAACAAAAATACGAACAAAGAATACATCATCGTTTATCATGCTGTAGATGGCACGGAATGGTCGCTCGCAATCTGCAGCAGCAAAGACGAAATTGATTCAGCCAGAGCAAAAATGAGAAATATGTTTATAATTTCTTGTTTTGCAGCACTTACAATAGTAATTACGCTTATCATTTATTTGATTAAACGCATTATCATAAAACCGATAAAAGAATTACAAAACATTGTAAAAGAGTTTTCTACCGGAATCATGTTCAACGCTTCCAAAATCAAGAAACAACAAGACAATGAAATCGGTGAATTTTACGATTGCATTTCCGTTATGGCTGATAAAATTACAAAAACCATCAGCGATATACGGATTCAATCCGATAAAATAGCAACTAACAGCCACGAACTCAACAATTCGGCAGATTCAATACTCCAAAGTGTCGGCGACCAAGCCTCTGCCGTTGAAGAAATTTCAGCAACGATTCAGCAGATTTCGTCTTCAATTACGCAGACCGCTGCTAATGCCGAAAACACAAGACTCAACTCTGAATCTATTGCAAGCGATATTAACGCTGTACTCGAGGCCTCTGACAAAACCCTTGAAAGTACAAAAATGATTATCGAAAAAATTAAGATTATCAACGACATAGCTAAAAAGACAGACCTTTTGGCCGTTAATGCAGCAGTTGAAGCCTCAAAAGCCGGTGAAAACGGTAAAGGTTTTTCAACAGTGGCAACAGAAATCAAAAAACTCGCCGAGCGTTGCAAAACAGCAAGCGTTCAAATTGACGAAGCCTCTAATCAAACGCTTGCCATCACGGAAGAATCAACGGGTCTTATCGACAAAATAACGCCCCGTATTAAAGATAATGCTGAAAAAGTTTCCGAAATTGCCATCGCCTGCACCGAACAACGTAACGGCGCAGACCAAATCAACAATGCTATTCAACAATTAGCACATATTTCTGAGCAAAACTCCAATATGTCAGAAATACTTGCGGACAAAGCCGGAAATTTTGACAAATACGCTAAATCGTTGCTCAATTCACTAAAATTCTTTAAACTCAACGACGCAAGAACTGAAAAACTTGAAGAATTATCAACACTTATTAAAATACATTCCGACAAACTCACTGAACTGAGGGAGGAATTGATTGAAAAAGAAAAACAAGAGGCCCAAGAAAAATCTTTCGCCGCAAAAGACAACCAAAACACTGAAAACTAAAAATATGAACACTATAAAGGAATTCATCGGGAAATTTTTCGGAAAGTCTAACACGCTATGGACTAAATACATAAAGTTCATACTTTCCGTTATGTTAATACTTGTGGTAGGAATGAATGTTGCCGTTTACAATATCGTTTCTTCCGACATCATACGCTCGTCAAAAAATACATCATTTCAGATAGTCGATATTCAAAGTGAAAACATTTCAAACATTCTGTACCGCTATATCGACGATTTAAATATGTTGAAATCGTATTATACTCCCAATGACATAGACGGTTACATCCAAAAAGCAAATACGGCTCTTTATTCACATTCAAATGAATGGGCTTATTTAAGATTGACACTTCTTGACGGCAGAAGTTGGACAAATTACACGGGCAAAGATACTATTAACGCCAAAATCAGAAAGTTTTACAAAGAAATTTTCTTAGACAAAAAAGATTTATCATTCAGAATGTCGCATCATACAGACGTTCTTCGAGACGATGTTTTCAGCGTTTCGATTCCGATAAAAAACAAGGACGGCGAACCAATTGCAGCATTATCTTCAACGTTTTCAACCAAGCTCATGGACTCAATGTTGGAGAAAATGAAAACCAACGGACAAGGTTTTGCCGCTGTTATTGACGAAGATTTTAATATAAGAATGTTAGCTGACGAATGTTACAACACAACAGCAAGCGAACT
>Ga0256407_10005993_pt1 | contig 19060 bp, 15 predicted proteins | sample RumenRJG_04DNA_FD_193489 | JGI IMG/M metagenome (GOLD analysis project Ga0256407, IMG submission 193489) | Bovine rumen microbial communities from Lethbridge, Alberta, Canada - RJG_04 | ecosystem: Host-associated > Mammals > Digestive system > Stomach > Rumen | place: Canada: Alberta... | reverse complement strand
TAGGGCGTGTTGACACAACAAACCAAAGAATCGTATATTAGCGCAAGGTGGATCATTGCCAAATATGTTTTATCGAGTTTTTCGTATCGCGTATCAACGCGTCGAAAACGCTTCAACCTTCGAAAAAAACGTTCCACTTCATTGCGCCGTTTATACAACTCTTTATCGTAATCCCAAGGTTCGAGTCGGTTCTTTTTAGGAGGCACGACAGGAATCATTCCGCAATCGACGCCGCAATTTCTCGTGCGATCGCCTTCATAGGCTTTGTCCATCAGAAGATTTGATCCAAGAAAGCGTCCCGCAATACTCGTAATGAGCGTTCGACCTTGCGGCGCGTCGTGCAAGTTTCCTGCCGATAGGGACAGCGTAACAACCAAGGAGGAACTACTGACAATCGCGTGTATTTTTGTGTTAGAACCGCCCCGCGTTTTACCGAGCGACTGTTTTCCGTTTTTTTAAAGCGCCGGCAGCGTCTGGATTCGCTTTGACGTCAGGTCGAGTCTAAAGACAGAACGGAGACGTCGGCGTTTTTTAAACGTTCCTCGTTCAACGCGGTAAAAACACGGTCTAAAACGCCGTTTTCAGACCAACGTCGAAAGCGTTTGTAAATTGTCGACCATTGACCGTATTCCTTCGGTAATGCTCGCCATTTACAACCGTTTTCCAAAGCGTAAAGGATCGCGTTTAAAAACGTGAGGTTATCGACTCGAACATTACCTCGTTGAAGAGGAAGCAAGTCTTTTATACGATTGTATTCGGCTTCTGTTAGGTTCATAATGAACCACAGTAGACTTTTTACTGCTTTGTGTCAACACGCCCTAGATTCGAGTAACCAGAGGAGCAATTTACACTGTATCTTATCAACTTGTTCGCCAATGCGCGCAATAAATCTGTAAACCTTCTTGTATTGTTTGTCTTGACTCCCAGCGAGTATCCAAGAGGTTATACAACCGAATGTTAGGAGACTACCAAATAAAATTGTCTCAAAATAGCGCCGACAAGGCTTGTAAAGGACTGATTGGAGACTTAAAATTAGGTCGTTGGGCGAGGTCTTGACTTGGCTCATCAGGGGACTCCTTGGCGTGTTGGTCTTGTGTTTAAAACACTAACCAAGGCAGTCCCTTTTTCATATGCCAATTTTTAGTCAGACCTCATTCAAATTTTTCCTTTCAAAAAAATGGGGAAAGTACAGGATTAAACGTTCAAATTAAAAAGATAACAACGGGTCAATGTTCATAAAAACAGACCGTCCGATAGGACTCTGAGACGTTTGGGTATTAGGGGAACCATGTAAGTGTAAAAGAACACAAAGAACACTATGATAATCATGACCAACGTGCCAGAATTATTGCGATGACCGTTTCCGCAACGTCGGAATCACATAAGAACCTCTCGCAGAGGTTGATAAACAACTACGCCTCCGAAGGCAATCGTCCAGACGATAATGGCTGTCGATGTTCATGGTTCGACGATCCTATACGTCGTATGTCTTGTCTATTGCTTTGAGTTCTTTGAAGGTGTCTATCTCCACGATATCCTCGTCCTGGCACTCTAGAATTTCAACAGCATAATGCTCCCTTCGATAGACCAAAGGAACCTGTTCCCAATATCGTTCCTTTCCACCTGGCGAGGCGTATACATCGGCAATATCTTGGCTCAATTTGTGACCGTCAACTTCATTCCAATAGGAAATGCCAACCATTTGCCAGATATCGTCTCCCTCGCCGCCGACTTTTTCTTCTTGAATAATACCCTCCTTAACGCGGAAGCACCAATCGTCGGAACGTTCTTTCTTAATGGCAAGGAAGTTGGAAGAATAATGGTACTTCTTGATAATTTTAGGATTGCTGATTAACAAGTCGGCTTCAAATACATAAGCGTTCGAAAGCATATACCTAGCGACTAGAGAACTGGAAATGTTGTTTGCCTCGTTATAAGCAGGGTTTTCTAGGAACTTTATCATCGGATACTTGTAAAGAAGTTGGTCGAAAAGCTCGCCAAGATATCCTCGAACGATAATAATCTCTTTAATTCCCGCCTCCAAACAGGCATCTATCAGACGGTCAATAATGCGAATGCCATGAACTCTTACAAGAGGTTTAGGCGTATTGAAAGTAATAGGAACAAGACGTGTTCCAAAACCAGCCGCAATGAAGATCGCGCGTTTCGCTCTATAGGGTTCCAGAGCGTTGATTCCTGCGTTAGTAATGGATGAGTTTTTGATAAAACCCTTATCAGATAATTCCTTCATAATAGAAACAATCATATCGTGACTATACACGGTGAAAGACTCTAATCCTAAAGAACTGAGCGTTGATCTGCTAACTGCAAGGGCGTTCAAGATATCAAATTGTTCTCTTGAAAGAACGTCGGATTTCATAATGTATAGAACTCCTAATAAATAATCAGTGTGATAATATAATTGATTATACGAGTAATATTAAACATGCTTAAAAATGAGTAGTTTCAAGAGACTACTCGTATCTTTTAACGAGGCATATAATGAACAACAAGTGTCACATGGTAAAAAGGAAAAAAACGTCAGAATTCATCAGAACATAATGAACGTTAGTCAATCACAGAAGAATCTACTGATTTAGGAAAAGCGTACTAAATAATTGAACTAAAACAGGGGTATCTCTCAGACTATCAATGATATATCACGATACTATAATCGAAACTTTGCTGTATTATCACAAAGTTTAACCAAATCAAACAAAAGTAGATGAAGAATAGACAAGGAGAGTTCATTCTTAGGAAATATAAGTCACGAATGTCTTGAATAAATGTCTTAATAAACATTCAAAATATTAAACGATACAATTAATATTGGTCAGTAAACAAAAATATATAAACACTGAAAACGAAACCATAGTAATTACAACATAATTGATAAAATGTTGTAAACACGTTACATTAGACCTAATAATTAGTTAAAATTATGTCATTAAGGAGCAAGAAGAGGTCGCGAGTCTGAAAAAACTTTCAATCGTTAGGACCGTTCAACTGAGATTTGGAAGATTTCGATCTAATAACAAGTGATTTATCCAAAGCGTTGTATGGTGAATAACAGCAGCATTTCATGTAAAAAGTTTATTGGGGGAATGAATATAAATAAAATGAAAAAATAAATGAAGAAGCAAAAATGAAAGTAATTTTCTGTGATGGATTTTATTTCCGAATAAAGTATGTTGATAAATGTCATTATGAGATATAAATTTCATTTAGAAGTATAAAATACGAAATATTTCATGAAGTTATCATAGTTAATCTATTCAATATAGTACCTTCTCTTAGAATTTGTTCCTATAAACTTAATCTTATTATTTGTGAGAATGTTATAATTATTAATCATTTCATTTAATCTAAAAGTTAATGGAAATATCTTATTGTAGTCATTATAAACAATGCGTAGGATTTTATCGTATTCAGTAGGTACTCTGTATTCTCCAAAAGAAGTAGTAATAATCTTTGTCTTAATCATATCACAAGTGTTAAAAATTAATCCTTTATATGAATTTAGGGTTGGATAACATAAATTCGAATCTTTAAAAGAAGTTTCAGAAAACAACCTATTAATTTTCTTATCAACATATTTTATAGAAATAGGAAATAATAATATTTTATTGAAGATAGAATCGATTTTTGTTTTAACCATATTCCAAGGAATACTATTGATATCTTTATTTTTTTTATGTCGATAATTCAAATATTTTTGAAAAAGATATAGATAGTCCGTTCTTATGTCAGAATTATCTGGTAAACCAACAAGGTAATAGACATCTATATGAAGTTTCCAAGATTCAAAATTCCTGGGGGAAATTCGCATAAAGTAATGATTGCAATTTTTATTGTTTTCAGGACATGTAAAGTAATAATTAGGTGATAAATGTGAATTGAGCACCGATATTAATTTATCTTTTTGTTCGTATGGAACAAAAACATCAATGTCGTAATCCCAAGGAATCACACCATTATCGCGAATCGCTCCTAATAGAGATCCAAATGCAAGTTGATAGTCTATACCATACTTCTCGCATATGCGATGAAACTCATTTAATGTATCAAGTGCAATATTTTGATACTTGACATATTCATTATATATTTCATCAAAATTTGCTGGTGATATACCACTATTCAGGACTTCGTTTCTGAATTCTTCGCTATTCATTATAATCCCTATACCGCACTAAATAGTTGTATTTTGAAATAATATTTATTATAAGTTGAACAAATGTTACCAAATTATTTCTGTAAAAGATGATTGAAAAAATTGTAGAGATAAAAGCACTTAATGTTATTGAAGCAAACGATGAGATAATCCAATATGTCCAATTAATATTTGAAATTGGGTCAAGCAGCATTTTTCCTATGCATGATATTACCGTGATTTCAATTACAGTTTCTAAAATCTTGCAAGAGAAAGAAGCCTTTCCTCGATTCACTAAGTAATTATCAACATATATTGCATATTGTATAGTTCTAAAAATATTTGCAAAAAGTGTCCCTATTGCTACACCTAAAATTCCTAAATACCTAACAAGAATCACGGAAATAAAGATATTTATAAAAGCTTCTAGGATTGCTCCATTACGAGTTTCTTTATAATGACCAACACCTTGAACTAAAGAAACGTACGGAGCTCGAAAACTATAAAATGCTTGAGCAATTAAGATAAAAATGGAATATAAAGGAAGAACATATTCAACATCATTAACACCTTTAGTATATAGGGAGACAAATGGTAATATTAATATAATACCTGAGGAAAAAACAATTGAGACTAATTTCATTATGAAGAATTCATAGAATTCTAAACCTTTTCTAATATCTTCACGTTCGCCTTTTGCCCACATATTACCAAATATTGCTTCTGATCCATTGGTAAATATTGTTTGGATTTTCTTAAGTGTTGTAGCTATAAAGTTATAAATAGTATAAACAGAAACTATTTTTACGTCACAAAATACAGTGAGAACGATGATGTCTGTGTTGTCGTGAACAATATTTGCTATAGAATGTGCTAATACTTCTTTCCGTTTTGACAGTGCATTATTATCTGGTAAACAGTTTTTCTTTAGTTTAAAGAATTTGACCACATATATTTTCTGTATAAAAGGCTTAAGGAAGAAAACGATTGAGCTGGTAAGTTTGATAGTTTGTATACTATATCCAATATTTATTAGAATTATAGAAATTACTAATGCTAAAATAGTTGAAAGAATTGAGAATATGTTTGATATGTATATTCGTTGGTCTGCTGATAATAAAGCTAGGTATGTTGTACCGTAAAAATAATTTCCGAAAGAATTAATACCGACTGCTACAACCAATAAAGAAATATCACTATAATTAAACCCTGTTTTAACAAATAAAGGATATAATATCGATAGAATAATAATATACAAAAGAAGGCAATATCCAACTTTATGCATATATAATTCTGTTGCACGAACTATTGAACTAACGCTGTTTACATCGTGTTTTGACAAAGGTTTATACAAAGCTGCTCTTGTTGATCCAGATACTCCTAGTGTAAGAATTGATATCGCACTAAGAAATTGCGTTGTAGATGATATAATCCCATTATACGCTGAACCAAAGTGAGTCAAAATTAATCTTGGAAGTATAAGTCCACTGATAACAGTTACTACTTCGAATATTATTGAAGTTAGAATATTAAGTGTTTGCTTGTTAGTTCTCGAACTATTTATCATCGAAATACTTATTATTAAAAATTAATTTTAGATAACTTCACATTTGGATAATAAACGAGCAATATACGAGAAGTTTGAAATTACTCTCCTATCTTTAATTATCGCATTAATATCAAAACTAAAATCGAAATCTTTTAATTTTTTTACCTCTGATTTTAAAGAAGGACAATTATCGCAAATTGCACAATAATAGTTATAGGTAATATCGCAATTTATTCGGTGAAATTTTTTGTATAGTATTTTCAAAAATTGTTTTGGTAGATGTGTCATCATGAATTTCTTAAAGAGAATAGACATTGGTATAGTGTTAAATTTGTAGCCATATGACGATATACATTCAGCAACTTCAGGATCCAATGCATTTATCATTTTTCCTTCATAATTATTATATATAGTATTGTATAAAATTGATTTATATCCATTCATAATAACTGATTTTTCTAAGAAAGGTGCCAAACAGTAAGAAACTGTATTATATGCGTCAATTGCATGGCCCTGTCCCTCAGGCATTAATATTTCACTATAATAGCGTCTAAGAGTTAATGGAGAAACTGTACCTGATAATTTACAATCTAATAAAATTTCAGATTTTCTTACGTGATTATTAATAGATTCTTGGACAATATCTGAAGAAGATATTCTATTATATCCTTCGCAAAAATGGTTATTAGATAAAAAAGCTAATAAACTTACATTACGATTAGAGTACCCAAATTTATTACGATAGAGTTCGCCACCTACACCTGACATACTAAACCGTGAACCATTAGAAGAACTAATTAGATATTCACAAGAGTATGTTTCACTAAAACCTGCAATATCAAACGAAGTCATGCCGTCAAAGAAATAAATGTTATCATCAAGGATCTTATCAATATCGTACATGGTAGAATTTAAACGATGCGTTTCTACGATATTACAATATTTATTTTTTAAGTTTGAAATACATATAGTCGCATTTTTTTCATGATCGTGGACATGACCTGTACTATGTGTATGGATATGTATATAATCATAATATTCTTTAAATAGCAATGAAAATAATAATGTTGAGTCATAACCTGCTGATAATCCTATATCTAAGCCATTTGATTCTTTTACAAAAGAATTCCATTCATGAAGATAATCAAGTAAGTATTTGTTTTTATCATTGATACTATTTTTAATACCATCTTTATCAAATGTAACATTCTTAGATTTTTGCTTATAAGAAATAAATTTTATATTGAAATTTTTACATTTTAATAAATCATGATAATAATCGTTAATCTGATATATTTCATTAAATATTGTCTCAGGTGGTACTACAATTCCAGTTATTAGTTTTTCAATCAATGCAAGTTTATTAATAGTTAACTTTCCTAAATATGACATAGCAATGGCAAATAATGACGATGAAAATATATTGCACTCTTTATCACAATAAATATGTTTAACATTTTGATCGTCACATAAAATATATAATTTATTATTTATATTGAATATAATATTATAATGTCCCTTAATAGAATTGTAATCGACTTTATTATTTATGAAGTCTTCTAACAACTTTATTCGCGATTCAACAATTCCATAAGTTTTATAACACATAGTCCCGATAACAACAATGAGATTGTTATTTACTGTGTAAACTTGAGGATGTGTTTCGAGAACTTTTGCATATACTATTAATGTCCAGTTATTTATTTTATAAGTTATATTAGATGTTAATTTTTTATTATTGAAGTACTTCAACGATTTTGATACATCGAGTTTATTATTATATAGTATAAAGGCACCCATAATATACGTTCCAAATTATTTTGTGTCACATGGAAGTTTCAACCAACTTCCAAGAATCAAATCATCTTCATAAGAATCAAAACTAGAAAAACCTGATGTTGGATACATTGTTATTTCACCAAAATATATTTTCCCGTTTATGTTGTATAAATCTATTCTTGCGAAATACATATTCTTTGATAATTCCCTAGCTATTTGGATCATTTTCGATAAGTTTTTGGGCTTCTCGACAATCTGGTCAGATTTTTTAACATCTACACGTTTTAAATTCGAGGGAGTCCAATCTGGATAATAATAATTTAAAGTATGATTTCCATACCTGTCGTGATGATGCTGAATTAGTTTAGGCTCACCATTAAAACACATAAACTTATAATCATCAGGAATAACTCCATTATCATTTTCTAGCAATTTCTCTACTATAATCCTATGTTTTATACCTTTATAGCACCATTCCCTACCCCCTTTGTACGTTTTGATTTTACTCCAACTCCTAATAATTTTTAGAGTATCCTTTATATTTATTTCGTTTTTATTTCTACAAATTATATTAGTAGTTCCTCCAGACCCATTCGAAGATTTAATAACAAATCTATTTGGTAAATTGTCAAAGTTAATTTCTTTATATGAATCAAATACATCTATCAATGGTATTAAATACGTTTCTCCTATTCTGTCTTTAACAACATTTCTAACTAAGTATTTATCAGCATAATTTTTATATTCTTCTTTTCGGTCATATAATTTTAACCAGTTTAGTTTCTCATTGTATGTTCTTGGATGCTTAAAATTTATATTGTATCCTGTTTCTAATTTGAAAGCTATTTTTAAATATATTTTGTCTGGGATAAATCCTAAAAGACCATTTCTACCAAGAGTTATGAAAATTTTTTTTGGGTTATTCATTAATAGTTTATGCGCAGCTATTATTTTACTCATGAAAATCTCTAATATTCATTTCTGAAACTTCAAAATATGATCTTGGAACTGAATACATTAAAGTAATAATGGCCAAGCAAATAAATGACGATAAAGAATATATATGAACAATACCAAATGCATAGAATAACATTAATATAAGTAATATACATCCCATACGTGCTTGAATTCTCGCTCCATAAATATGGTTTTGTTTTGACCAATTCTCAAGACTAAATAAACTTTTTGCGATATATAGTAAACTTAGAAAGTAAATTGTTCCACATAATAATCCTCCCGATACCAGCACCTCTGAAATTGTAGAGTGAGAATATAGACCATAATAATAATGTTGAAAACTTTGCAGACCATGTCCGATTATAGGAGATCTTTTAAATAGATCTATCGCTACTCTATACATGTCATTCCTTATACCTCCATATGCCTCATCTGATAAGAATCTCATTCGAAATGCTAGTCTTGAGTTTAAATATATTGGTATAAACATTACATATAGATAACTTACAGTGATTATAATTACTATCATTCTTAATATTTTTGATATAAATATTTTCTTATTTGATAGTGGTATATACACAGTCGCTATCCATAACGCAATACAAATCAGAAAAGCAATAAAACCTTTTCTTGATCCTGTTAAAATCACTGACCTGAAAAGCATGACTATAAATGGAATCACTAGAACATAATTTATTTTATTTCGTGATACATTAAATAGTAGTATCCATAAACATAGATTCAAATTTAAAGCTAATGTATTGGGATTATAATTGTATCCCAAACTATACTGTGCCTTGCCTTCTACGCCAGAATACATAACAGGAGATATTGTAAAAATTAAACACATTATAAGAAATAATAAAACTAAACTATTCAAAATAAAATCAAAACTATTCCTCGTAATACTATAATAGAGCATGCTTAGTGTTATTATTATGTACTCGTAGCATTGAAAACATTGATTTAAATGATCGCTGAATTTTGGCGATGTGATTAATCCAATAGGTAATATTAAAATAAAAAAACCAATCTGAAACTTGAATCCTTTAGAAATGTATTTCCAAAATAATGATAATTTTTTATCAAATATTACAATAACAACTACCAGTAAACTAATTGTTTGCAACATATACGGAACAACTATAATTCGTTGCTGTATTAAATTGCTGTATAATAAGCTATAGATTATTAAATATTTGAGTGCTAGACCTTTTGGATCTTTAATTACTAGACTATTTATCACTGTATTTCTCCATAAATTTTATTATTCTTCTCGCCCTAATATCTATTCTCAATTGTTTGGCTTGCCTAATTGAATTCAAACTCATTTGTTCACGTAATGTTCTATTATTCAATAATTTTTTTACAGCGCATTTCATTTGACTTATATTCTCCGGATCTATTCTTATCGAATTACCTGTTGTTAGTATATCGTCGTTATATTTTCCGGAACTTGATATAATAGGCAAACCACAAAACATTGCTTCTATTATCGCATTACAACAACCTTCTGCTTTTGTTGGAAGGATAAAGAAATCGCTTGCTGATAAATATATTGGAAGTTTATCATGATCAATCTTTCCACAGAATATAATGTTATCTCCTTTTGGAATCCTTTTTCCTGAACCAATATACATCATTTTTAGTTTTTCAATTCCATTCGTAGCGGCATCTACACGCTCAGATCCTTTTCTCTCGTCAAATTTTCCTACAAATATTCCGATCATAACATCTTTAGGTAGTTTCAAAATATCTCTTGATTCATCTTTATCTCTCGGAAAGAATAGTTTTGAATTACACCCATTTGGAATTACCTCAATTCTTTCTGAATCGTATAATGAATTTTCTAATAAAATTTCTCTGTTATATGATGATACTGCTATTATTCCATTTAATAGTGCAAGTTTTTCTTTAATTCGCTCAATTGATGTGTAATCGATAGACCATAAACTACTTTCTCCAAATGCACAAAACGATGGTATTAAATATTTTTTCCCAAGTTCTGCAACGCATAACCCCGCTGGTGATAAAAAATGCCCATATAAGTAATCAACGTTCTTTCCTTTACTTATAAGAACCCTTTCTACACTTCTTCTAAATGAACTATATGTTAGTGTCATTGAGTTGAAGTATGGTAATTTTTTTTTACCATAACTCATCATAAGAGGACGATATACTATAATCCGATTATTGTTTATTGTCCTCTTTTCAATAGTTCTTTCATTATTATATCTTATAGCATCATAATAACTTTGTGGACATATTACTAATATTTCATTTCCATCATCTGCCATTGAACATGCTAGTTGATCTACAAATGTGTAAATTGTAGGGTTGTCTCGAGTTGGATAATAGGGAGTTATAATACATATTTTTTTATGTTTCACTTTATATCTCAAATTATTTTAATATGTTATGATATATCTCTTGATATTGTTTCGAAATATTATCCCAAGTGAATCTGTTTATATTAGCTAAACAGTTTTTGGAAACTTCTTCGTAGTTATTTAATATCATTTTAATCTTAGCTACAATGTCATATTCATTTTTTGGTATCACTTTATATCCTACTTTTCCCTCTTCAAATTGCTTGTCAAATCCTTGTCCTTCTGAATATATAATAGGTACTCCTTGTGACATTGCTTCAACATATGATAAACCAAAAGTCTCTGATTTCGATGGCATTATAAAAACGTCCGATCTTCTTAAGTGTTCAATCAGATTCTCTTTTTCCATAAACTCTTTATATATTATAAATTCTTCTTTCGTTAATAATTTTAAATATTTTTTTTCTAAAATTTTTCCAATTATATTGAATTCTATTTCATATCCCTCTCTTATCAGTATTTTACATGCTTCTATTGATTTTCCAACGTTTTTATTCGAATTAATGTCGCCATAATATATTAGTCTTATTCTTTTACTATTCTCTAATTTTTTTTGTTTGATTGATTTATTATCTATCCAGAACCTATCTATACCATTTGGAATAACATAAGTTTTTTTTGCGATTACACTTTGATATTTATCCGGTATATATATATCGAATACTTTCTCTTTGTGTGCTTCTGAAAGGAATATTATTGCTTCCGAATTCAATAAAATATTAATACCTAACTTTCTCAGATAAAATCTTTTTTTAAAAAAATCATTTATATCTGTTGCCCTTACTGCTACTATGTATGGTATTTCCCATCTTTTTTTGACTTTATAGGCTATAAAACCAGCTGAGAATAGTGTATGAGCATGAATTATATTAAATTGATTTTTTTTATATATATTCAAATAAACTCTAAGTATTTTATTTTCTTTATAATAAAAAGATATTCGATCAATATTTCTATAGGGTGTTGTTCCATCTACATATTTTTTTTCTCCATTAAGAAGTTCTGTACCTTTTGCTCTGTAATAAAATACCCTTATTTCATCACCGTTTTCAATTTCTCTTTCTACTAGTTGGGAATATATTACATTATTAAAAGATGGACAAATATGACATATTTTTAACATTGCATTTTATGTTTAATTTTAATTTTTTTATTTTATGAATATATTTGCTTATCTTTTGATTCCATCTAATATTTTTTTGGAATCATATAATCTTCACCATAAATATTTACTAGATATTCATGATAATTCTCCGGTATTGGCAGAGAGAGCGTTTCAAATTGTACTCTTTTAACATTAAGCCATAATTCTTTTCTCATGAATTCTTCTCGTTTTCCATCGTTTCCCATCGGAATTAAATATTCTGACTCGTCTAATGAATATTTACTTGTTATGCTTTCTATACACGTTCTAATAACTTTATCTGGAATTAAATATTCTAATATTTTTATTATATATAAAAACGGATACTTCCATTTTTTTTTCAATCGTTTAATATTAACGTATTTACAATCTGCTATTCTATGTATAAACCTAGTTATTTTTTGAAATATATACCTTTTCTTTTCACTTTCAGGGCCTCCTATTAATGGATACAAATCAATGTGCATATCAACCTCTGAAATTCCTTTTATCGTTATCGTGTCGAAAGAAGAAACTGTTTCTTTAGAACAGCTTATATATAAGAATTTATCAGATAATTTCTCCTTCAATTTTTCTCTCACTTTAACTTGATCACTTTTCTTTATTACTATATCAATGTCTCTATCCCACGGTATGAATCCTTTTTCTCTAACAGCACCAAGGACACATCCGTACGACAATGAAAACCATATTCTATTCTCGGTCAGTATTTCATCTATTTCACTCAACAGCTCTAATGCTTCATTATTGATATGTTTTTTTTCCATACCTATTACCTATAATAAATTCCCTGATATCACCAATTAATTTTTTTTGTTTAGTATTTATTTAATTTTTTACAATCTCCACCAACGCAGTCCAGAATCATTTAATTCATCGATTTTAAAGATCCCCTTGACGTCGATGAGAACTTTCTCTACTTCGGGGACTCTTTTGTAGAGCGATTTAATTCTTTCCAATCCTAACGCGCGAAACTCTTTATGCGCGACAGCGACGATAATGCAATCGGCTTCGGCGACTTCTTCGAGTTTTGTCAGATCGACGCCGTACTCTCGTTTTACGTCTTTGGGATTCGCCCAAGGGTCGACGACGACGGGCATGATTCCATATTTGTTCAGTTGCTTAATGACGTCGTCGACTTTACTGTTGCGTACGTCGGGACAATTTTCCTTGAAAGTCAAGCCAAGAATAACGACCTTGCTTTTCTTCGGCGCTTGACCCGCTTCGATCATTTTTTGGATCGCTCGACCGGCAATAAATTCGCCCATGCCGTCGTTGACAATTCGACCGTTTAAAATGATTTTGCTGTGATAGCCGAGTTTTTCCGCTTGATATGTGAAATAGTACGGGTCGACCCCGATGCAATGACCGCCGACAAGACCAGGTCGGAACCCCAGCGCGTTCCACTTCGTATTCATGCCGTCGACGACTTCGTTCGTGTCGATGTCCATTCGGTCGAAAACCATCGCCAACTCGTTCATAAACGCAATATTAATATCGCGTTGGCTGTTCTCGACCACCTTGACCGCCTCGGCAGTCCGAAGATTGGAAACGGGATACGTTCCCACTTCGATAACGAGGTCGTAGACGTCTTTAATCTCCGCAAGCGACTCCGCGTCGATTCCCGAGACGATCTTGCGGATGTTTTCCAATCGATGCTCTTTATCGCCGGGATTAATGCGCTCCGGACTGTAGCCGACTTTGAAGTCGCGTCCGCATTTCAGACCGCTTTGCTTCTCTAAAATGGGGATGCAAACGTCTTCCGTGCAACCGGGATAGACCGTCGACTCGTAGACGACGATTGAACTGGCGACGAGATTTCGCCCTACGATTTCAGACGCGCCGATGACCGGCGTAAGATCGGGCGTGTGATCCGTATTGACGGGGGTAGGAACGGCGATAATAATAAACTTTGCCTTTTGAAGCTCCGTTTCATCGGAAGTAAAATGGACGCTCGTCTGTTTGATAACTTCGTCGCCGACCTCCATTGTCGGATCATGACCCGACTGATAGAGCGCGATCTTCGCTTTATTCAAATCAAAGCCAACGACGTTCAACCCCTTTTTGGCAAACGCGACCGCAATGGGCATCCCAACGTAACCGAGACCTACGAGCGCCAGCGATTCCGTCTTGGCGACGAGTTTTTCATAGAGTCTCATATAGATTCCTCTCTCTTGAATTGTTCAATCCGATATATTTCGTCTTTAGCGGGGCGTTTATAACGGTATTTTTTCCATACGCCGTGAATTAAATTATTGACGGTCAATATCGCCGACGTCAGCGGACTCTTTCCCAAACCTTTTCGAAAGAGAATATAGTGCCATTTTATTAGCTTAAATTTGCTGCCTCCCGAAATTGAATCGTCGTGTTTTATATAAAAAGACAGACACTCCGGAAGCCTGTAAGCGTCGCTTTTTTCTATTGCGTTAAGCCACATGGCGTAGTCGTTATTCTTTCGCAAATCAGCGACTTGTATGAGTCCTATTTTTTCACGATCATACACGACGGTGATCGTTGAAAAATAACAGTAGTCATACATTCTTTTCTTATTTACACAGAACGGCCCTGTATTGACGTACGGTTCCCATTTTCCGTTGAGGCAAATTCTGTAATCTGTATATGTAAAGGAGTAACGGCGCTCCTTCATGAACCTTATTTGCTTCTCTAATTTTTCAGCGTCCCAAACGTCGTCGCTGTCTAAAAACGCGATCCATTTGCCCTTTGCTTCCCTCAACGCGTAGTTTCTCGAAAGTGCGGCGCCGGAATTTTTTTCATTCTTAAGCAATCGAATTCGCGTGTCTTTAAACGATTTAATGATCTCGACTGAATTGTCCGTCGAGCAGTCGTCGACGACGATTAATTCCCAGTTCGAGTAAGTCTGATTGAGAACAGAACGAATCGAATCGGAAATATAATTCGCCGTGTTATAGGACGGCATGATGATCGACGTTAATTCATCCATTATCGCGATCCGTTCGCATAGGTAAGAATGATATTTCTAGCATATGCTTGAAGCGCGTCGTATTTATTCTGCGTAACCTTTCCTTCCTTTAGTAGCGAATCGCCGTAATCGAGATTGACGTCGATTTCGTCGTTGGATTCTGTGATATTGGCGCGGAGAAAAACCTTTTTAAAGGTTAAAAAGACGATTTTCAGATCGTTTGTAAACGAAATTCTTTCGATGTATTTCAAATCGAGATTAATCTTTTCTTTCCATGAAATCGCGTTCCGACCGTTTACCTGCGCGAGACCGGTGAGTCCTGGCTTAGCGGTATGTCTCATACGCTGTTCGTCGGTCATGAAGACCATATCGCGCACCAGTTGCGGACGCGGACCGACGACGCTCATGTCGCCCTTAAGGATATTGAACGCCTCGGGGAGTTCGTCTAAACTCGTCGCCCGCAGCATCCGACCGAACTTGGGCAGACGCTCTTCGTCTGGGAGCAGATTGCCGTCGGCGTCGCGGGCGTCCGTCATGGTACGGAATTTGTACATCATGAAGACGCGTTCTCTGCCAGTATTCGGATCGATCAGCCCTGGACGGGGTTGTTTGAAGAGAACAGGAGAACCCAACTTGATTCGCACGAGAATCGCGATAAGAAGATACAGCCAACTAAAGACAATAAGCGCCAGCGACGCGCAGACAATATCGAGAAGACGTTTCACATACTTCTCATAGAATCCTTGTTTTCGTTGCTGACGCATCGTTAAACTCAATTTACGTTAAAGGGAAACGGGCGTCGAAGCCCCAAGAAATCCATGTCGACTATGTCGCTCACATTACTCGAAGCACCGTCGCACAATCTCAATCACCTGCCGTTGCTGCTCCTGCGTCATCTTGTTGTCGCTCGGCAGGCAGAGCCCGCGGGCGAAGACGTCGGCGCCGACGTCGACGCCGGAGCCGGCGATGTACGCGTTGGTAGCGCCGCGACCGGAGCCCTCGACGGTAACGAAGGGGCTGTTTCGGTAGATTGGCTGGAGGTGCATCGGTTTCCAGATCGGACGGCCTTCCGCGTTGAACGCGGCGAGCGCGTCGAGGATCTCTTGCGGGCTGCTTTTGCCCGGCTCCGATTTGTACAGGTATTCCCGTTCGCCTCGGACGGAGGGCGCTAACGCTTCGGGGTTGATCAGGAGGCAGCTCAGCCAGAAGTTCGGGACGCTATTGTCGCGATCCCACGGGTTCATACTCACGGGCAGGTCCGCGAACGCTTCTTCGTAACGTTCGTAGATCGCGCGTTTCTGGGCGATATGCTCGGTCAGGTAGGGGATCTGGCCCCGGAGGATTCCCGCAATGACGTTGCTCATGCGGTAGTTGTAGCCCAGCTCTTCATGCTGATACCACGGAGCCGCCTCGCGACTCTGAGTCGACCATTTCCGGACCTTGTTCGCGTCCTCGACGCTGTTCGTCAGCAGGAACCCGCCGCTCGAGCCCGTGACGATCTTGTTCCCGTTCCCCGAAAGAATCCCGACGTCGCCAAAGCCGCCCGTCTGGACTCCCCGATACGTCGCGCCGAACGATTCCGCCGCGTCTTCTACGATCAGCGCGTTATGTTTGTCCGCAATCGCTCGGATCTCGTCGATCTTGCCCGGCGTCCCGTAGAGGTGCGCGACCACGATCAGCTTAACGTCGGGATACAGTTCAAACGCCTTCTCCAGCGCGACGGGGTCCATGTTCCACGTGTCGCGTTCCGTGTCGACGAAGATCGGCGTTCCCCCTTCGTAGCAGATCGGGTTGACCGTCGCGTCGAACGTCATGTCCGACGCAAAGACGCGTTTGCCCGAAAGCGTCCCCGTTCCGACCGGCGCCTGACCGTACAGCTTCTCCGCGCAGAGCCTGATCGCCAGATGCAACGCCGCCGTCCCGCAGGAGAGCCCGACCGCATGCTTGACCCCGACGATCGCCGCCGTCGCCTTCTCCGCCGCGTCGATATTCGCCCCGACCGTGCTGACCCAGTTCGTCTGAATCGCCTCGTCGACCCAACGCTGCTCGTCCCCGTGCATCGTCGGACTGCTAAGCCATACCTTGCTCTCAAATGGCGTTAGCCCCGAAAAACGAGGATCTTCCAATATGCGATTCACTGTACCTGCTTTCTCCAACGTACGGACGTTGGATCCCGGTATCGCGGCGGCGACCTCGCCGCTGAGGGTTTCGCGCCTGAACGCTGTTACTTGGGCAACGTCAACACGGCGCGAGATTCTAGGGCGACGCTCGTTGGCGCCAACGCTCGGGCGTTGGATCCCGGTATCGCGACGGCGACCTCGCCGCGGAGGGTATCGCGCCTTGGAGAGGCGAACTAATTCAAACCACGCCGGGCGCGAGATTCCAAGGCGACGCTCGTTGGCGTCGCCGTCTTGTTCATTTTCTAATCAGGCGCCTTCTAATCAGGCGCCCGAACAACGTGAGGGCTGGAGTTTCGCGCGGTACGCGGCGTCAGTAAGAACGCGGGTAAAGCGCGATATTGGGGTCCAGCGTCCTAACGCTGGCGCTCGCTGGCGTCGCCGTCTGGTTCTTTTTCTAATCAGGCGCCCGAACAACGTGAGGGCTGGAGTTTCGCGCTAGGTTGACTTTGCCCATTTCAAAACGTTCTAGCGCGATATCCTCCGCGGCGAGGTCGCCGCCGCCTGACCAACGGGAAGGTTGGAGCTTCGCGCCCAGTTGACTATGCCTATTTCAAAACGTTTAGGCGCGATATCCTCAGCGGCGAGGTCGGCGCCGCCAACGACCGTCAATCTGGTCTGAAAAACGCCGCGTTTATCCCCGTCAAACAGTCTCCAGAGCCGTGCGCTCAGGTTCCAATCGTCTCAGTTACAAAAACAATAAACCCCTGTTCAATCGATGTTTCTAATTAGTGAGTAGGGATAACCTGTGACAGGATCGCTTCACGGGAGAGACGACCTGTTGATTCAGTCAACTTGATGGAGATAAAAGAAATTAATTTTTTATGAAAAAACTATCAGTAAGAACACTAGATTAATATGACTTCAGACACTAGAGAACTCTTTTAATCCTACTTGAATTATCTCATCAAGGACGAAAAGAACCTGTCGACACTTGACTTAGAATAAGTAGTTGTGAAAATTAAATAAGAAAAAAATTATTATAAGACTAGCTTTTACCTGTACTGCAGGAGCGATTTTTAGACACATTTTAAAGACCATGAATCCTTATAATAAAATAAGTTTACGTGATTTTTCTTGTCAAAATAGGCTTTTTCAGAGATGTTTATAGGTAAAATGGGTTATCCTGTCTTTCAAAAATAGGGAAATCTTGAGCGGAAAAAGCTAAAAAAACTCGATTTCGTGTGATTTTTTGTTGAACTTTACGACGACACAGTTATAATAACGGAATCGAGACTGGACTTAGAGAGCCTTTACAATCGGTAAATTCGTTGTTTTGAGTCGTTTGGGTTTCGGCGTCTGCCTGAGCTTCAAGGACGCGAAACCAAGACCCCATTTGTGGTGGTAAGCGACGTACGCTTGTGTGTCGTTAATGCCGACAATCCGTGGAATTCGAAAGCTTTGACGTCGATCCATCGTGTTTAAAATCGGCGACAAGTTTCGTCCGATTGTTGCTCGCCACTTGGGTTACCTTAGCAACATCGATTGAACGCCCTTTGGGGCTTTTTATGACGGTAAGTTGGGCCTGCGGCGCCGGCGACCTCGCCGCTGAGGGTATCGAGCCTGAACGTTTTGAAATAGACATAGTCAACCGGGCGCGAAGCTCCAGCCCTCACGTTGTTCGGGCGCCTGATTAGAAGATGAACAAGACGGCGACGCCAACGAGCGTCGCCCTAGAATCTCGCGCCCGGCGTGGTTTGAATTAGTTCGCCTCTTCAAGGCGCGATACCCTCCGCGGCGAGGTCGCCGCCGCGATACCGGGATCCAACGTCCGTACGTTGGCGCCGCATGAACAACAGGTACGTAAAACATTCGCACGTTTCGGAACGGCAGACGCGTTTGATATTGAAGTGTTTTGCCCTCGACCTTGACGCGACGCAGACCGCTTCGCTCACGGGAGTGAGTCGTCCGACGATCAATCGTTTTTTCGGAGTTCTCCGGGAGCGCGTCGTTCGTCTTTGCGAAGAGGAGAG
>Ga0256407_10005987_pt1 | contig 19073 bp, 13 predicted proteins | sample RumenRJG_04DNA_FD_193489 | JGI IMG/M metagenome (GOLD analysis project Ga0256407, IMG submission 193489) | Bovine rumen microbial communities from Lethbridge, Alberta, Canada - RJG_04 | ecosystem: Host-associated > Mammals > Digestive system > Stomach > Rumen | place: Canada: Alberta... | reverse complement strand
CTTAATGGTATTGTTAGTGGAGCTGCTGCTAATAGATCTTATTTAGATCTTGGAAATGGAAATATTATTAATAGGAAACAATGGAATACTACTTATCGAGATTCGTATTTGTATCCTAGAATTGTTCCTATTTCTAATAGTGGAATTTGTGCTGATATGGCTATTGCTTCTCATCAGAGACTTAATTCCTAAGTGAGGTTTTTTATTTTTAGTTATTTTTTTATTGGTTTTAAAATGTTTTTTTTATGTGGGATTTATTCTTTTAATAAATTTTTTTTTTATTTTGGATTTTTTTTTTTAAAAAATTTTTTTTTTTTTTTTATTTATTTTTTTTATTATTTTTTTTAAATATTTGGTTTTATATTTTTTTAATTTTTAAAATATGAAAAATGATATTGAGAAAAAAGAACTTCATATGGCTATTGATAATTCATTTAATGAAATTTTAAAAAATTTAGATTTAATTTTTGATGCTATGATGTTTAACGATGATACAACAATTGAAGAACCAAATAATTTAGTAATTTCTATTAGTGCATCAAATATAACAAATAATATAAAAAATTTATTAGGAATAATAAATAAGATGAAACTTAAATATCTTCAAACATTTGATAATAAAAAACATCATCATAAAAGTTCAAACGAAAGTAAAATGCAAAATCCTCAAAAAGCAAAATTACATAAATATCAAGAATTACATAATAGAATATCAAACCAATTAAAAGAATGGAAATCAAACGATATATATAAAATATATGAAGCATTAATAAAAGACCAAAAATAAAAAAAATATAAATTAAATATAATTATATTTCTTAATATCCTTTTAAAAATTACAAAAAATATATTTATAACTCTTCATTGAATCATAGAAGCTTTGCTAAACCTATTTTCCTTCCCAATAGTATATTGTGGTCTAGAATCTTTAGCAGTCATAATCTGTTCACCAAAAGCACTATATTGATAATGTCCATCTCCAATCATATACATAGGAACTTTATTAACACTTCTTTTACTATTCCCAATAGAAATTTTAGGACTATTATCAAATTTAATTAAATTAGATTTCCCTCCAATTTCATATGAAGTAGGACCAACATTTTCATTAGTTCCAGTATCTTTAACTAAACTACTTTTACCATATTTTGTTCCCATATAACCACCTAATTTATTTCCTTTATATTTAAAATAAATATCTTTTGGATAATATCTTCCAGGTCCAGGTTCAGTAGCACCTTCCACATTTAAATATTTCATTCTATCTTCACATCCAATATCACCACCTACAATTCGATTTCTCCAATTTTTTCTAATTTTCTCATTGTCATTATTTTTATTATATGTTTGATCATAATATGGAAATTTTTCCTTTGCGAAAACATCATTTCTTTTTGCTCTTGAAAAACCCCATCCTGGTGATTTATGGAATTTATATATGTGAATTGGAGGATTTGTATAAAAAAATTCTAGAGATGCATCACCGTGATTGTCTCTTCCTAAATTTCTTTCTTGAATTAAGGAAAATGGATATTGAGTTCTGTTTTTTGAGTTGTATTTTGTTTGAAGGAGATTTTTTACTTTTGGTTCTGCTTCGTTTGGGAATAAATTTCTTTTTGCTTTTGGTATTGAAAATTTTGGATTTGTTTGATTTTGAGTTTTTATCATTTTTCCAAAACCTGTTGATAATGCTTGATTTTCTAATTTTGAATCATTAGAATAGTCTATTTAAAGGTTATTATTTTTGTTTTTTACATTTTTGGAGTTTATCAAAGAGGTTTGGAGATTGGGATAAATGAGTTCTACGCATTTCACGTTTTTCTATATATTCTTTTGTTAATGGGGATAACAGATATGATGACATTTATTTTTTTTAAAATTTTTATTATTCAATTTTTTTAAAAGTTATTTTACTTTTTAAAAAGTTTTAAAATATTAAATTAATCATTATTTTAAACCAAAATTAATATTTTAATTAGGTAATGAAATATTCCAAAATTTTTTTTTTATTCAATTTGATTATTATATCAATTAATTCAAAAATTTTTGATCCAATAACATATCAATCATTAAATAGACTTTCTTCTGCAGTTTTATCACCAGATGGAAAATTTGTAATTTACACAATTAAAAAATGGGATAAAGAAATAGGTAAATCAGCAACAAATATTCAATATACAAATATAAATGATAAAACAACAAAAAATGTTACAAATCCTGAATTTGGGCAAAGTGATTCAAATCCATTATTTTCACCTTTATATCCAAATATATTATTCTTTCTAAGAAAAGGTGTATTATATTATATTTCATTTCCACCAACAGATAATGAAGAACCTATTAAATTAACTAATTATCCAATTGATATAAATGATTTTAAAATAAAAGCTTCTGCTTTTGTTTTTTCAGCTAATGTTTATTTTGAATGTAAAACTTTAGAATGTTCATCAAAAAAAATAGAAAATGAAAAAAATCAAACATATCAAGTTTATAATAAATTATTAATGCATCATTGGGATACATGGCAAGTAGAAGGTAAAGGTTCTCATTTATTTTATCAAAAAATAAAAGTATCAGATAATAAAGTTACATTAGATGGAAATGTGAAAGATATAACAGAAGGAATGGAAATAAATACACCTCCTTTATTTACAGATAGTTCAAATTATGATATTTCAAATGATGGTGAAATGATTGCTTTTTCTGCTCATATTAGAGATCAAAATGAAGCATTGAAAACTGGTTATAAAACATATTTTATTGATTTAAATTTAATGAAAAAACCAATTTTAATTACTGAACATAATAATGCTAGAACACAACATCCAGTTTTTTCAATTGATGATACTAAAATTGCATATTTAGCAATGAAAACTCCTGGTTTAGAAAGTGAATTTTTACATTTTGAAATTTATAATATTTTAACTAATACAATAACAATTTTACCAGAAGTTCATGATAAAACAATAAATACATTTGAATGGGTTTCAGATACCAAAATTTATTTCCAAGCAACATCAATTCAAGTAAATCGAATATTCTCTCTTGACATATCAAATACAACAAATCCAATAACTGAAAAAATCCAAGTTGACAGTGATATAATATCATATTCCCTCCCTCATCTTGCATCAAAAAACCGCAATATAATTCTAGTAACAAAAGTTTCATTTTTTTACCCACATACAATATCAACATTACAAATAAATTCCAAACACCAAGAAACAGAAGTGATAGATCCAAATAAATCCATATTAAAAGATTGTGAACTAACGAAACCAACACCATTTAATTTCACAGGAGCATTAAATGACACAGTTTATGGTTGGATATTAAAACCAATAAATTTTAATTCATCAATAAAATATCCAGTAGTACTATTAATACATGGAGGACCAGAAAGTAGTTGGACAAGTGGTTGGTCATATTCATGGGTTCCTCAATCATTTACAAATCAAGGTTATGTTACTATTATGATAAATCCACATGGATCAAATGGAATAACACAAAAGTTTCAAACTGCAGTAAGGAATAATTGGGGTGGAGCACCTTTTGAAGATATTATAAAAGGAATTGAATATGTTAATAAAACTTTTAATTATAGTGATATTAATAAAATGTGTGCTGCTGGAGGAAGTTATGGTGGTTTTATGATTAATTGGATTGAAGGAAATAGTAAATTGTTTAAATGTTTAATTAATCATGATGGAGTTTTTTCTACTTTAGGAATGTTTTATTCTACTGAAGAAATTTGGTTTCCTAAAGAAGAATTTTGCTCTATTGATAATTTAGGTTGTAATCCTTGGGAAGGGGAAAATATCAGGAAAGGATTTTTTAAATATTCTCCAGAGAGTTTTGTTAAAAATTGGAGTACTCCTATGCTTGTTATTCATGGTGGAAGGGATTATAGGGTTCCTTTAACTGAAGCTTTATCAACTTTTACTAGTTTACAATTGAAAAATGTACCTTCTGAATTTTTATTTTTCCATGAAGAAAATCATTGGGTTCTTAAACCTGAAAATCAAATTGTTTGGCTTGAAAGAGCTTTTAATTGGATTAAAAAATATATTGGTTAAATTAATTAGTAATTTAAAATAATTTTATTCTAAATTAGATTATATAAAATAAAATATTTCAAATTTGAATAAAAATTATTAAAAAATATGGTAAAATAATTATTAGTTAATTTATTTCTTTTTATTTATTATTAATTTATTACTTTAATTCAATATAAAATATTATAGACTTTTTATTTAAAAAATAATAACATAAATTCACAAAAAACCATTATTATAATTTGATTTTATTTATTGTATAATATTATATTTTAAATTAAAAACATGTTCATGCTCTTTATTTATCATAGTAGTTACTTTAATATTAGCATTAAAACAACAAATAGCATCAATAAAATTCTCAACTAAATACTTATTATCAGCTTTATCAATACTTTCAGGTTTTTTTTTAACATGAACAAAAATAACACAACCAGCTTTAGCTTCTTTTAAAGAATTTTTCAAATTTTCATCTTTAATATCATTATAATTTAATTCTTTTTTAGTTAAAATTTCAACAAAAATTTCTTTATCAACATAAAATAATCTTTTATGCATATATGGAATAAGATACATTAAACCATCTTGACAAATTCTATAATGACAAAAATCATCAGAATCACCTTTTTGTTTATTTTTTTTAAATAATTTTACTCCTGCATTTTGTAAATCCAATTGATTCCTTTTATCCCCTTTTAACAAATCACAAACACCTTTTGATATAAAATTGATTTTCTTTCCTAAATCTGAAAAAGTGATTAATTGTTCACCAGGAAAATCATTATCAATACCATAATAATCATAAATCCATTTAAATTCACTTTCAAATTTTTCATTAACAAATTCAAAAGCCCTTTTTCTTTCAATTTTTTCATTAATTTTATTTGATTTATCCTGTGAAGAAATAGGTTTTAATTTCTTAATCACAGTGATAAAAAAACCACTAGTATCACTATCATGAGGAAAAAATCTATTACAATTAAACAACTTAAATTTTTTACTTTCATCCTCATTAGGGGGAAAAGCACTACTACTAATAATATCACTAAATTCATTATAAAGAGGATCATTAATATCATTAATAACCAAAAGTTTATTTCTATCATTTTTATCTTCAATCATAATTTTCCATTTCATTAAACCATTATGTCTTTTAATATCACTTCCCTTAAAAATATTATTAACATCTAAAATTTCTAATTCATCATCTTGTGAAAATTCTCTCATAACTTGAGCAACAACAGCTTCATTTTCAATAGGATTTAATGAGCAAGTAGAATAAACAATTTCTCCACCAACTTTAAGTAATCCAATACCTCTTTTTAATATTTGTAATTGTAAATTATGTAAAGAATAACTTTCTTTACTATTCCAATTTTTCCATTTATGAGGTAATTTCCTCATAACAGCATCACTAGAACAAGGAACATCAGCTAAAATTTTATCATATTGAACTCTTTTCATAATATCACCATTAAGAAAAATATTAGGAAATAATTGAGCAGCATGACATATAACAACCATTCCAGCAGTATTTAACCTTTTTAATTGATGAACCATCATATAAGCTCTTTTAGCATTGAAATCATTAGCTAAAACAAATCCAGTATCATTTAAATATTCCTTCTTATTTAAAAAATTATAATTTTCATAAAATGATTCTAAAAATTGTGCTGTTTTACTTCCTGGAGCTGCACACATATCAAAAATTTTTTCTCCTCTTTTTGTATTTAGTAACATTGGTGGTATCATACTTACTGCTTCTTGACGACTTATTAAACCACTATCTACACTTTTTTGTATGAATTTATGAAATTTTGATAAATCTGAATTTTTTTTTAATTCCATTCTGGGAATGTTTATATTGTATACTATGTCTTTCCATTCAGGTAAGTTTGTTAATATTTTTTTGGACACTTTTACTATATTTGATTTTTCTCCTAATAAGGAATTTATGTAATTTTCATCTGTTATTAATTTTTCAAAATTTTTTTTAAAAGGATGTGCTCGACTTATTCTAAATACTGAAGGAAGTTTTTCTTTTAATTTGTTTATAAATGATTGAAATTCCTCTTCGTTTTTAAAATATTCTGATAATTGGGTTTTGTAGTAATATTCAAATTTTTCGTTTTTTAATTCATTTGTAAAGTTTATTATGTTATCCCATCCTGCTTTATTTTTTTTTTGGTTTTTTTCTTCTATTTGTTCTTTTGATGGTTTTGTTTTTTCATTTTGTTTTTTTTTATCTGATTTTCTTTTTTTATTTGTAAATAATTTATCCTTTTCCATATATAATAAAATAAATATTTCAAATAGAATTAATTATTAAAAAATTTTTAGACCCAAATCATATAATAATAAATAAAATTAAATTTAATTTAATATTTCATTTCATTGTAATTTAATTAATTCTTTCACTTTATCATATTTATCATCTTTAAATGATAAACCATAACCAAAACAAGCATGTGTTTGAAGTAAATTAAATTCTTCAAATTCATCCATCATTTCCAACATATCAATTCTTCTTCTTTCATCTCTAGGAACCATTTTATTATAAACATATAATAAATCAACAATTTCAACTTGATCCATTTTACAATCTTTTAATCTTTCAATTTGACTTTTTATATCTGGAACTTCTACAAATCCTTTTAATTCAATATTTCTCATTTTTAAATTATCAATCATTTCTTTTCCAAAAGCATCATTTGCTCCTACTAAATCATATTCTATAATAATTAAATTAGGAAATAAATTTTTTAATGTTAATAACATATCAATTGTAGTTTCTCTTTCAATATAAACTAATAGACATTCACATATTACAATTGTTAAATCATCTATTTTATTTTTTGGAATTGTAGATTCAATTGTTTCTTTAAATTTAGTATTTTTTGTTATATCACATGATAAAAGATGATAATTATCACTTTTAATTCCTTTTAATATTTTTGAATGTTCTATTATTTTATTTTTTTTATTTATTATTTCTTGAAAATCAAATTCAAGAAATGTTATATTTGTATGTTTTTGATTCATTAAATTAAAATATAAAGTATCAAATCCACTTCCTAAAACTAAAATATTAATATTTTGATCTTTTGGTATATTTTCTATTATTTTATATATTGTTGAATTAATTGAATAAACTCTACAAAATGTACCTCTATTTATTAAAGGGAGAAATATTTTATGTTCTTGTCCTTTTTCCATTTCCATTATAAATGGATCTTTAAAATAATTTTTTAAAACACAACATCTATATTTTTTATTTTATATTTATTTACATTTTTGTTTTTAAAGCATCATTTGAAGTTGATTGAACACCTTCAGTTGAAGAAATCATTTATTAAAAAATTATTATATTAAATATAATAAATTTATATTATTCTAATTTTTTTTTTTAAAAACTTATTGAAAAATAAATCATTGGAAAAAAAATATTATATAATATATATAGTTTTTATAAATCTTTTTCCCAAAAATCTTTTTGAACAACAAAAGATGAAATTGTAGGAATTTGTAAATCACAAAGAAGATCAGTATTTATAATAACCATCAAGAAATCATTTTTAATAAAAATATCACTTTCTTCATTTATTTTATCAAATAATATTTTAGTTTTATTTGATTTATCAATTGAAAAATTAAATATTTCTACTTGATTAAGATGAGTTATTTGATATTCACCTTCATCATTAGATAATTGAATTGCATTTAGAAAAGAAGGTTTTTTATGAATATTAGGTTTTTCAATTTTAAAAGAAGGTAAAAATATTCTTTTCATTGATTTTAAAGTTTGATTATTCATTTTAGTATATATTCTTTGAAATTCGTCATAAATATTATCTTGTTCAGAATTCATATTAATTAAATTATTTATACTTGAATTTGACTTTAATTCATAAATTATAAAAGCAAAGTTATCATTTGTAGAACGCAAAAAATAAAAATAATCAATTTCTTTTTCATTTCTTGTATAAGTGAAAACTTCAATATTATCATTTGAAATAATATTATAATTATATCCATTAATCACAGTTTGAATTACAGTTTCAAAAGAAACTTCAACTTTCATTAAAGAAACTCCTAAAAGATCATTATTTAATATATCAGGATCAATTTTATCACTTAATTCATCTAAGTTTTCTTTTATAAATGAATTTACATCATTTGAACCACCATATGAATTTTGAATAAAATCATTTGTCATTTTTTTAAATTTATTTGGTTTTAAACTTTTAAGAAATTCTTGGAATTTAGAACCTAAATGAGTATCATCAATTTGAAAACCATATTGTAATACTAATTCTTCTATAATTGACATAATACCAAAATTATTTAATTCATTCATATTTCTTTCTGTATTTTCTAAATAGTTATTAATTGAATCTAATGATATTATACATGCTGTTTTTAGGGTTACATTATATTTCCCAGTTTGAAATAAAATTGATTCAGGTGATAAATTTGGATTTGTATATTTATATTGAATTTTCCTATCTTTACCATCATTTTCCATATTTATCCATTTAAATTTTGCATCTTCTTTAATACATTTTTCTAATGATTCAATTAAGTAAAATTGACCATCTTTCATTCCATAAAATAAATCTAATTTTATTTCATCATATTCTAAATTTTCATTACAGAAATTAATTAATAGTTTTAAACTTTCTGATAATAATTCTGATTCTATTGTACAAATAAATGATATTTTAATACTTTTATTTATTTGATAAGCATCATAAAAAATTATTGATAAACCTTTCGTATTATTACCTTCTTGAATAAATATAATTTTTGGGTATATTCCTTTTAAATAATATGAAATATCATTTTTAATATGAAAACCTATTTTTTGTTCTTCTGGGATTATATTATATATACTTTTATATTTATTTATAATATTTGATATATTTCCTGAAAATAATTCAATTTTTAAAGGTAATTTTTCTTTAACTTGATTAATATCATCTTTAATTTTTATTATATTTGAAATAATATCTTTAGTCTCTTCTTCATTTTTTGAATAATTTTCAGAAGTATTTTCAATATTATTATAAGTTTGAACAGAAAATTCACCTTTAGAATAACTTTTTTTAGATATACTTTGTTGATCAATTTGAATTTTTTGATTATTCATACTTCTATTAATAAATTCATCAGAAAATAAAGTATCATCTTTTACTGGACTAGATAAATTATTATTTTTATAATTATTTCTTTGATTTTTAATTTTCTCATTAATTCTATTATTAAATTCATTTTTTTTTCTTTCACAGATAATATCAATTCTTGCTCTAGAATATTCAGATTTATATTCACTTTTACTTTCTTCATATTTTCCTTTTTTTCTACTTGGTGTCCTATCACCAATATTATATCTACTATTATATTTACTTCCTATTAAAATATTATTTATTGGAGTTTGTTTTTTAAACCCATAATTTTTTTTATTATTATATGATTTAATTGATATATTTGATGTTTTTTTTGAAGAAGGAATTCTTTTATTAATTTTTAAATCATTTAAATAAGTATTTGGATCAAGACTTCTATTTATTTTTGAAGTTGATTTAATTGATATTAAAGAATGACTTGAATTATTTGTTGGACAAGTTAAATTACGATAGTTATAATTATTTCTAATTAATTCATTATTTAATATTTCATTTAATAAAATATATTGGCAATTTTTTATATTATTTAAAGATTCTTCATCAATTGGAATATTAATAAATTGATTACTATTATTATTATTATTATTTGCTATTGCTGTTAAAAAAGGATCATTTTCATTTGCAAATGAAAAATAATTTGCAAGATTTGAAGAAGATAAAAAATCAGTATCATTTTTCATTTCTATTAAATAATCTTTATTATAATCATTTATTCTATCATTTTCAAATTTATTTATATATAAATCATATCCAATTAATTGTCTTAATTTACCATAATTATCAACAATAACAATTGAAATATTCCTTAATTCAATAAGTAAATTCATAGCTTTTTGAAGTAATTCATTAAAATTTTCATTTCCTTCTAATTCAATATTATTAAATTGTTTCAGTAAAGAAATAATTTTTTTTCTTTTATCAATATTAGAATTTATTTCTAATAATAAATTTGAAATTAAGCCCAAATGATTTATTTCATTATTAAAATAACCTTCTCTATAATTAGGAGATAATTGAAGGCAAACATTATCAAAAATAATTTGATAACTTTTACTTACTCCTAATTTATCCCATAAATTTATAATTTGTTTATATAAAGGATCTTTAATTAAAATTGAATTTGCTTTTGGAATTTTTGGTTTTTCAGGACTGTGATTCCTATTTAAAATACTATAACTTTTTGAATTTATTAAAGATTGTTTATTATTTGTTCTTGATTTATTTTCATTCCTACTTACTATTTTATTCTTATTATTTGTTTCTAAACGTAAATTTTTTGGTCTTAAATAATTATAATTATCTATTTTATAATTTTGAAGTAGTTTTTCTTCAGGAATATTAAATCTATTATTCCAATTTAATTCTCTTTCTAAGTCAATTTTTTTTTTAATTTTTGAATTAGAATTCATTTTAATTTTCATACTTAAAATATATTTAAATAATGTTTAAAATAATCATTTAAATAATTTTGTTATTTATTATATTAAATTATTATATTTTTTATTAATAAATTTACATATTTATATGAATTATGCAACAACAACATCTTCAACTTATGAAAATAATATTGAAAAAGTTGAATATATAAAAAAACTAAATGAAAAAATAAATGAATTATTTTTAATTATTCAAGAAAAAGAACATGAAATAGATTGTTTAAAACAACATATTTCATATTATAAAGAATTACAAAATGAATTAAATGTCTCACAACATAATTATTTTGAAATGAAAAATAAATTTGAAACTTGTCAAAAATGTTTAATTGAAAGTGAAAATAAATATAATGAAATATTACAAAAATTTAATAATATGACAATAACTTTAAAAAATTTTTCAGAGTCATATAAAACTTTTCAAAATCAAAAGGATGAATTTAATAAATTAAAAAATGATAATAATAGACTTCTTAAAGAATTAAATCAAAAAAATAATAGAATTGAATTTTTAATTGGAAGAGATAAAATTAATTCAGAAAAAATGATTTTTGTTCAAGAAAAGGAGAATAAAAATAAAGAAAAAATTAATAAATTAAAATTGAAAATAAAAGAATTAACTACATTAAATGAGGATGTTGTAAATCAAAAAAATAAATATGAAAATGATTTAAAAAATAATATAAATAAATTAAATCAATTAATGAATATAATTGAAAATAATAATTTAACATTCGATAAAAGTTTATTCATAAATAAAAGTCAAAATATAGATTATCAATTAAATAATTTAACAAATGAAAATTCAAATTTATCAAAAATTAATATTCAAAGTCAAAAAAAAATTGAAGAATTAAATAAAGAAAAAGAAGATTTTCAAAATATGATAAATAATTTAATTCAAGAATATTCACAAGAAATGTCTTCTTTGATAACATTAATAAAAAATAATTTCGATTTAATTAAAACAGGAAATATTAATGATATTAAACATATTATTCCTTCAAATAACATTAAAGAAAAATTTTCTTTAATTAATATTTTACCCTTTCAAAATCTCATTGATTTATATGATGAATTAATAAATATTAATTCAACTTTACAAAATAATATAAATTCATATGCAAATATAACTATTAGAGATTTAAAAGAATTGAAAAATAAAAATAGGAGATATGAACAAGAAATTAATAATTTAAAAAATGAATTAAATATAATTCAAAAATCACAAAATGAAATTGAAGAAAAATCAAAACAAAATAATATGGAAATAGAATTAAAAACAAATCAATTAAAGGAAAATAATGAAAAATTAGAAATTCAATTAAATTCAATATTATCATTAATAAATGAATCATATAAAAAAATTACAAAAGAATATAATATAATATCAACAACTGAAGAATTTCCTGAAAATTTAAAAATACTAAATTTACAAAATAATAATATTAAAGAAATGATTATGGATTATGAAAAAATTTTAAATAATTTAACACAATATACAAAAATATTAATAAATGATAAAAAAAGATTATTTAAATTAGGAGAAAAAAGTGATGAATGTGAAAAAGATCTTCTTTTAATTAAACAAGAATTAGAAGATTTAAAACAAAGTAATTTTCAAAATATTAATAATTCAAAATCAAAATCAAATAGTGATATAAATTCAAAAAATGAAGAAATAATATCATTAACAAAGAAACTAAATGAAAAAACAGATGATTTTGAAAAATTAAATTCAAATTATAATCTACTATATACACAATATCATATACTTTTAGCAAAAGATAATATTAAAAATTCAAAAAACACAAATTTACAATCAAAAAATATTTTACATTATTAATAATATTTTTTTTTATTTAATTATAATTTAAAAAAATAATTTATAAATAAAAAAAATTAACCCAAAAAAAATTTAAAATAGAAAATGATCACAACATCAAACATTGATTCCCTAATTTCAAAAATAAAAACCCGTTCTCTCTTATCAGAAATCGAAATAAGAGACTTATGTGAAAAAGTAAACATATCTCTTAACATACAAATATAAATCTTTTATAAAAAACCCTAAAAAAAAAATAAAAAAAAATTTAATAAAAAAAGTCAAAAGAAATCTTCCTATCAGAAAACACAATAATTTCAATAACCCCACCAACAACCTTAGTAGGTGACATTCATGGTCAATTTCAAGATCTTTTAGAAATCTTTAGTCAAAGTGGTTACCCTCCAGATTGTAACTTTATCTTCATAGGTGATTACGTAGACCGTGGTTTAAATTCAATAGAATGTATAACACTCCTTCTCCTCCTTAAAATAAAATATCCAAAAAATATATATTTAACAAGAGGTAACCATGAATCACGTATAATAACACAACAATATGGTTTTTATGATGAATGTCTTAGAAAATATGGTAATAGTAACATATGGAAATTTTTTAATGAAGTTTTTGATACGATACCATTAGCTGCTTTAATAAATGAGAAAATTTATTGTTTACATGGTGGACTTTCACCTACTGCAATATTATTAGATGATATAAAGAAAATTGATCGTGTTAATGATATACCGAGAGAAGGACCTTTATGTGATTTATTATGGAGTGATCCTGAAGATAGAAATGGATGGGGAATTAGTCCTAGAGGTGCTGGTTTTGTTTGGGGTTATGATTGTAGTAAAGAATTTTTATATGTTAATAATTTGGATTTAATTGCTAGAGCTCATCAGTTAATTATGAAAGGATATAATTGGTGTCATAATAAAGATGTTTTATCTATTTTTTCAGCACCCAATTATTGCTATCGATGCGGGAATGATGCTGCTATTATGGAAATTGAAGATGAAAATAATTTTGAGTTTGTTACTTATTCTGCAGCCCCTAAGGAATGTTATGGAGAGAAGGATAGTGATGAGTATTTTCATTTGAAGTATGAAATGAGGTATTTTATTTAGAATTTTTTTGAATTTTTTTTGTGTTTTTTTTTTTTGAATAATTTTATTATTATATTTTAATTAATTTTTTTTGGCTTCGTTATTTTTTTAAAGTGGTTTATTTTTTATTTTTTTGAATATTTAACTTTAAATATTATGACGGAGGAATTTAAAGAAAATGAGAAAATTAAAGTTAATTTTGAATATAATGAACAAATTGTATCATTATTATGTGAACCATATAAAACAATAGGTGAAATTAAAAAAAAAGCATTAAGAAAAATATATGGAGCTAATAAAGGTCTTCATTGTTATTATTTAAATAGAGATTTATATAGAAAAGAAAACGAACAATTAGGAAATTTTTTTCCAAAAAGAAAAGTAATTAATTTAGTTTTAATGATGCCGTTAAAAGTATTAGGAGAAAATGATGAAAATAATCAAGAAGAATTTTTCGGGGAACCTTTATTAAATACTAATTTATATTCTAATTTATATAATCATACAACAAATAAGTTAAAATCACCAATTTTTTATGCAAAAAAAAAATATTCAAAAAAATTAATAAAAACAGAAAGAAATTTAGATAGTAGACTTCATCCAGCAAAAAGTTTTGCAATATCAAATAATAGTAGAAATAATAAATTCCCTAGTTTAATGGATAATACATATGAAGAAGAAAATCCAAATTATTTTTGTAATAATTGTGATAAGAGAACAATTGGTTATTTTTGTAGAAATTGTCAAGATTTTTTATGTGAAGAATGTAAAAAATTACCAAAACATAATAATCATTTAACAATAAAAATAGATCCTTTTAATTTAGAAGAAAATATAAAATTATATATTATGATAATACAAACTGATATAGAACAAAATATAAATATTAATGAAGAATATTATAAAAATTTTTATGAGAATGATAGTGGAATTGATAATGATGGTTATAGAGAAAGATTAATTAAAAAATTAGAAAAATTAGCTTTATTATATATTTCAATAATAACTAAATTAAAACAAACTTATTCAAAAACAAATAATGAAGGTGTTGATATGATAATAAATGAATATAATTTAAATTCAAGAATAATAAGTGGTGAATTAAATAATATTTTAACTGATATTTATTCAAATTTCACTCAAACAAGAAAAAAAATGGTTTTTAATCAATTTAAAAATTATTTTAATATGATAAATGAAAAGGAAAAAAATTGGAATATATTAACAAAAAATATTTTAGTATTTAAAGTAAATAATGATATAAATGAAAAATTAACAAGATTTTATGAAAAAACAGAAAATGAATTAGATGAATTAATGAATTCAAAAACACCATTTTTATTAGAGAAAAAAGAAATAGAATTTATAGAAAAAGTATGTGGACCAAATATAACAGGAGAAGAAAATTCAAAAAAAGATGAAGAATTAATCGATGAAGAAAATGATAGAAATAAAGAAGTTCAATTATTAAAAGAAAAAACAGAAAGAAGAATAAAAAATAAAAAAGAAAAAGAAAATATTGAAAGAAAAGAAATTAAATCATTACAAAATGATGATGTTTCTTCTGAAATGACTGTTTCTGTTCCTTCTTCAAAAGGAGAAGAAAAAAAAAGAAATATGAATAAAAAAAAAACTGCTTTTACAAAAAAGTAAAATTCTTATATATTGTTTTTTTAATTTTTTTTAAAGTAATGTATATAATATAAAATGGAATTTTAAAAAAATATTTATATTTATTTTTATTTTTTTTAATGTTTGAAAATAATGAAAAAGGTTCTTTTGGAAGTTATTCTTCATTTGGAAAATATGCTGCAATGACACATTATTCAATTGTACATAAAAATGAATTATTAAATGGACATAAAGAAAAAATAAGACAAATTGATAAATTTTTTGAAAATCAACAAAATGATGATGATGATAATTTAAATAGTCAAATTTATAGTATTTTTGATACAATTAAACCTAAAATTCCATTAAATAAAATTTTAAAAATATGTGAAGTTGAAGATGATGAAAATGATGATAATTTAATTAATAAAAATAATAAAAAAACAATTGTAAATATTAATGATAATAATAATTTGAATAAGGAATTATATAAATATCATAAAAAAAATCATAAAGATATTTTTAATTTAATATTAAAAAAAAAAGGAATAAAAAGATATGATCCTTCAAGTGTAAAATATTATCCTAAATTAGAATATATTTGGAAAAAAGTTTTAGGTCCTCCAATTTTTAGTACTATGACAGGGAGAAATGATAGAAAATTTTTTGGTTATAATTTTCCAAATAGTAACTCATCACCTTTTATTTTGAATAGTAATAATAAAAAAAATAAAAAAGATAATGAAGAAAATATTTGTAGAAAAGCAATTTCTTTATTTGAAAATATATCAAATAAAGAGAAAAAGAAATCAAATTCACAAAAAGAAAACAGAAATAAAAATGGAAGATTAAATGAAAAAATATTTCCAACAAGCACATATTTTTTTAATAATAAGGAAATAATCAAAAAAATAAAATTAAATAAAAAAATTATTTCAAATCTAAAAAAATCAAATTCAGAAAAAAAAATAAATTTTAATAAAAAAAAAGATTTATTAAAAAATAATGAATTTCCAAATCATAACACAACAACAATAGATTTTTCAAAAACACCATCAAGAGAATATATAAATTTTTTACATAGAAATAGAGAAATATCAAATGAATATATTAATCCAAATTTTGACTTAATTTATCCAAAAAGTATTTCAATGGTTAAATATAATAATAATTTTACTAAAAGAAAAAATAGAAAATATAATGAATTTGAAGGATATAATTTTTCATCTTATTTTGATATTTCTAAATCATTTTATAATATTAATAATAATAAAAAAGGAAAAACAATTATTTTTGATCATATGACAAGTAGACCTTATCATAATACTTCTTTACCTGTTTTTATGTATAGAAATGATAGAAATGCTATTAACTCAGTTACAAATAAAACTTTAGAAATGAATAATTTTTCAAATTCAAATTTTTTCACTAATTATTCTTCTTTTGAAAAAAAAAGTTTTAATAATAAAATTAATAAGAATTTAAATAATAATCAAAAAAACAATTTTAGACATTTTAATAAATTAATTAAAAATAATAGTACTTCATATTTATTTAATTATTATTTAAGGAATTATGAAGATGATTCATTAAGTAAATTAGAAGATAAAATTGATGGAATAACTTTTAAAACTTATAAAAAAAAAGTTAATTTACCAAGGGAAGAATATAATAGATTTATTCTAAATGTTAAACAAACTCAATAAAAAATAAAATATAAATTGTATTATTAATTATTTTTTAAGAATATTATTATTTTTAAAATATAATATTTTTTATATTTTATTTTTTAATTACATTTAACTTTCTTAAATAATATACAACTGCTTCAACATGATTTTTTGAAATTTCAATATTATGAAATTCTAATTCAGATGATGATAATTGTAAATGTTCAATTATTTTTTTTTTTAGTGTTTCATATTCTTTTGAATTTTTATCTTTTAATTGAGTTATATTTGATAATAATTCTTCATTTACAAATTCAGGAATATTTAAACTTTTATTTGAATTCTTTTTATTATTAATTTCTTTATTCTCTTTATTTGTATTATTATTTTTATTTTTATTGTTATTATCATAGTTTATTGTATTTACTTTTATTAATTTTTGATTTTGTTTATTAATATTAGATTCATTTTGATTTTCTTTATTTTGAATTTGATTTTCATTAATCTCATTTTTAAATTTCTCTAGTTTTTTATCAAAATAAATCATTCTTTTTTTGCCAACTTCATCTAATGATATAATTTCTTGTAAGTCTCTACATAAGAATAAAGTATTTAAATCAATATTTTCAAAATTGATTGTTGAATAAAAATAATCTAAAAATTTTTGATATTCATTTAAATTAATATTTTTAATATCCCAATTTGATTTTTTTAATTCATCATTAAAATATTTCATAAATTGAAAAATTTTTTTTTCATCTGAAGGAGGAAGTTTTAATTTAAAAGCTTTATTAAAAGCATAATTTTTTAAAAAGAAATAAACATTTATATATTTATCTTTTATGCTATTTGCAACTCCAATATAATTAAATAATTGCTGAGCATTTCTTTGTTCTTGTGTTAAACCAAATAAATATTTATCCATTTTTCCTATTTTTAAATAATTTAAATTAATAAAAATTAAAAAATACTAGGATATAAAATTATATTCCAATTATAGATAATTAAAATTGTTTTGTAATATAATAATATTATATAAAAATTTTATTTATTTTTTTTAAAATTAACAATTATAATATATTTTTACTTTTATATTCCATTTTTTTAATATTTCTTAATTTATAATTATTAAAAATAAAAAATAAATAAAAATGAATCAAGTAAAATCAGAAATTTCTGAAAGAGAAAACAAAATGAAAAATATATCAGATGAAAAATTTTTATTTTTTTTTTCACCAGAAGTAAAAGATGATTGTATATTCGGATTAAATTTAATTTTAGTGGTAAGAATAGTTTCAATAATTGGACTTCTTTTATCAATTACATCATTCTTTTCTATTTTTACTGAAAATAATTGTGTTGAAATTATTATAGATATTTGTTCTTCAGTTGTTTTTCTTGTTATTGCTTTTTATCTTTTTTATTCAACTATTAATTTGAAATATGAATATGGTTATATAAGTTATATTATTTATTCAGTTTTTTGGATTATTTCTCTTTTATATTATTGTTATAAATCTATTATTACATTATTTTCTTTTTTAAATATTTTTGGAAGTGATTTTTTAACTGATAATATTGTTAATATTTTATCTGATGGAATTATTCTTGCAATATATTTATATTTTATATGGGCTATTTATTGTTATATTATTAATTTGAAAAGAGGAAAATTATAATATAAAATATTATTTAAAAAAAGAAATTTATAATATTAAAATAAATATTAATATATTTATAATTTTATTTATTAATATATTTTCCTTTTAGAAATATAATAATTTCAATATTAATCATCCAACAAAAATAATCAAAAATAACTATAGTCTTTTTCAAATTTTGTAAAAAGAATAAGTCTCCTTATTAAATTGAAAAAAGAAATTAATTATAAATTATTATAATTGAAAAGAAATTTTATAATTCAAATTTATTAAGATTATTTATATTTTAGAATTATTAACTCTTTTATTTTATTTTTTCAATTTATATTTTTTTTATTTTTAATTATAAAAATCATATTATATTATAAATATTTTTATTTTATAAAAGCAACTCATTATGTTATATTAATTTCTTTTTCATTTAAAAATTAAAAAAATAATTTCTTTTTGAAAAATAATTCTTGATAATAAGAAAATGATTAGAAAATGATATATCTTATTTTATACTTAAGAATTGAAA
>Ga0256407_10005985_pt1 | contig 19076 bp, 16 predicted proteins | sample RumenRJG_04DNA_FD_193489 | JGI IMG/M metagenome (GOLD analysis project Ga0256407, IMG submission 193489) | Bovine rumen microbial communities from Lethbridge, Alberta, Canada - RJG_04 | ecosystem: Host-associated > Mammals > Digestive system > Stomach > Rumen | place: Canada: Alberta... | reverse complement strand
TCTAAAAAAAAGTAACGAAGTGAAATTTCAAGTGTAAAATAACTCCTGAAACCCCTCAAATCTAATTCTAAGAGCAAAACCTTTTAATAAAAATTCAATCCAAAAATTGAATTATTGGACGAACTCATGAATATTTTTTTGTGTTTAACAAAATATTTAAATACTTTGTGGAATAATATAATTATGTCGGAAGTAGGAAGCCGACTTCCGAGTAATAAGAAAAAATTATTTTATTAATATATTATATGAGAGAAAGATACAATGGATGTTTTTAGTGCAGGTGATACAGCATGGGTTCTTATAAGTACTCTTTTAGTATTATTAATGAGTATTCCTGCTGTAGCATTTTTTTATGGAGGATTAAGTAAAAAGAAAAATGTTTTAAATACAATGTTTTTAAGTTTCATTGCATTTTCAATACTTAGTGTTATTTGGGTTATCTTTGGATATCAATTTGCATTTGGTGAGCCATCACTATATGGTTTTATAGGTTCACCAACTAATTTCTTGTTAAAAGGAATTGGATTAAATGATTTAACCGGATCAATACCTACTTTAGTATTTATAATGTTTCAATGTGCATTTGCAGGTTTAACAGCAGCATTAATTTCAGGTGCACTTGTCGGAAGGATGAAAATAAAGGCCTGGGTAATTTTTGTACCAATCTGGGCTTGTTTAGTATATATCCCTATCGCACACTGGGTGTGGGGTGGAGGATGGCTAATGCAAATGAATGCTTTAGATTTCGCTGGTGGAACTGTTGTTCATATTAATTCAGGGGTTTCAGCATTGGCTGTTGCATTAGTTTTAGGAAAAAGGAAAGATACCTCATTAATTCCACATAATTTAGGTTATGCAGTTCTTGGTGCTGCATTGCTTTGGTTTGGATGGATGGGATTCAATGGAGGATCCGGCCTTGCAGCAGATGGTCTTGCAGCTAATGCAATAATAGTCTCTAATGTTTCAGCAGCCACTGCATTAATTGTATGGACAATATTGGATACATATATTGTTGGTAAACCAACTGTTTTAGGTGCAATATCCGGTGCTGTAGCAGGTTTAGTTGCAATCACTCCTGCAGCAGGTTTCGTTGACGTATCTGGTGCATTAATTATTGGTGCTGTTGCTCCATTCGTTTCATACTTCGCTATTTATATGCTTAAAGCAAAAATGGGATATGATGATGCTTTAGATGTATGGGGTATACATGGTATGTCTGGAATATGGGGTGCAATTGCAACAGGTATATTTGCAGTACCTGCAATTGGCGGAACTGCCGGTTTATTGTATGGAAATCCCGGTCAGGTCCTAATTCAAGTTATTAGTGTAATCGCTACAATGATATATGCATTTACTATAAGTTTCGTTCTTGCTAAAATTCTTGATAAAGCAATGGGCGGAATCAGAGTTGAAGAATCAGAAGAAATCGGAGGACTTGATACAAACCTCCACGAAGAATCAGCATACAATCTTAACTAGGATGATTTAAATGAAAAAAATAGTTGCAATAATAAGACAGGAAAAATATCAGGATGTAAAAAATGCATTATCCGCAGTAGGCTGTGAAGGTATGAACATATCTGAAGTCAAAGGAAGAGGAAGTCAAATCGGAATTAAAGAATCCTATAGGGGTTCGAGTTATTGCATTGACTTGATTCCTAAAACCCGTATTGAAATAATTGTAAAAGATGAAGGTGTTGATTTGATTGTAGATACAATAAAAGAATCAGCACGAACCGGAAATATTGGGGATGGAAAGATTTTTATTTCTCCTATTGATAATGTTATCAGAATAAGAACGGGTGAAGAAGGTGACAGTGCGGTATAATTCCGCACTATTGCCATTAAATTTTGTTTTACTTATTAAAATTTACTTGATGTGGAATTTAAACTCTCTTTTTAACTTAAAATTAATTTTTTCAAAGATATTTATTTTCAATTTTGTATTTCAGATATTAAATTTATACTTTTTTTTCATCGTTAAAGCATATTTTAAAAATTTCATATTATTTTAATCAATATATTATAGATTATGGAAAAGAGGTCATGAAAATAATTGCTAAATAAAATATCTAAAAATAAAAAATAAAAATCAGGGTCATGAGAAATTAGGTAACAAATTCTGTATCATTAAACAAACAAAGAAACCATAGAAAAATGAATATAAATTTGCACCATAATTTAATCAGTATAAAAAAGAGGTGCAGTTATTTATCCTGAACCACACCATAAATATCATTAATGTTAACCCAAGCTGTAACTCCTTTAGTTTCATAGAATACGCCATTGCGGTATTCTCCTTTCACATCTTTATTGTCGCTGGTTAGATATACTTGATCGCCTTTGATGTCTGAAACTCTTTTGATAATATTACCGTATTCTGTTGAGTTGGCAACTACAATATTGTTAACTTGAATATTTTTAGTTTTTTTGACTATTACAGTATCGCCATCGTTTAATGTAGGATACATTGATGTTCCATGAACGTGGAATAATATTGGAATTTCATTTTTACCTACAGATGAATCAAGATTAACTTTAACATTATCTAATCCATGATTAAGGCAGATTCTTAAAATTCCCTGTTTTAAGTTTTTCGCATCCCCTGTTGTATTGTTCATTGTTTGAAATGTATAATCACAGATTTCTTTATTCACTTCGTTTGTATCAACTCCGGCAAATGGTGAAACTATTATCTGGGAGGTTACGTTTTCACCATCCATGTATACATTAACAGATTCCCCTACAAATAGGAAATATCCTGTGAAAAGAATAAAGATAATTAATACGATACCTATAAAAATACCCTTTTTACTCATTTTAATCACTTATCATTCCATGATATTTAAATCCATATTTAATAATGCTCGCATTGTTTCAATATCAATTTGACCTGGTGCTGTAACATCTCTGCCTGCTGCAAATGTAATCGGTGAGTTAAATTTAGATGCCATAACTCTTGTATAACTACCTAAATCACTCATGGAGATAGCAATCGTATCTTCACAATGGGAAAGAATAGCTAATATCTTTAAAGTGTCATCTAAATCATTAGGCATGAATGCAACTTTAGCAATATCACCAAGTTCTCGTTCTTTGTTAACGATATATGTTATTTCATCAATTTCTGGGGTTTTTTCAAAGTCATGATATGAAACAATAGTTTTAACTCCTGTATCATGAATCATATTAATATATTCATCATTACTTTGAAGTTCAATATCCACATATTCAACCAAATCACTACATTTATATAAAATATCAATTCTTTCTTCTTCTGATCCTTTAAATGACCCGCCTTCTGTTGATATTCTATTAGTTGCAATTATGGGAAAATTAATTTCTTCAATCACTTCTTTAATTTCCATTATATTTGGATTTTCAAGTGCGTCAATTCTGAACTCGAGAATATCTGCACCTTTTTTAATACAATCGTTTGCAACTTTTATTACTGCATCAATTTTACTTTCAAAAATTGGAATAGCTATTTTGGTTTGTGAATACATCAATAAATATTTTTGAATATAGTTATTTATTAATTTTTTCTATGGACTTTTGAATTTAATGACTTAAATTTAAATAAATTAAGAAACATAAATATATTACAGATAAAATTTTATAATTTTATTATTTTATTAATTAAAATTTAAAGGTGTTAATTTGAAAGTTATAGCTATAGGTGCCGATATTTCTAAAAATGATGTGTCCTGTAGTACTTCATTAGTTAATAATATAGAAAAAAATCTTTTTAAACTCACTGAGTTGGGAGCCAGTCATTCTGCATTAACAAATGTCACTGGTGATGATATTGTAGTTAGTGCATTTGTTGAAGATGACTTAGTTGAAACTATTAACGAAGCTATTGTTAATATTTTAATAGACTGTGCTGAAAATTTAGGAGATTTGTCTGGGATTTCAGATAATGAATATGATGCTGGTGAAGGAATTTCCTATGCTGAGGCTAAATTCCGCCCGGGTTATTATCCTGATGCTATTATTTTGGGATTTGATACTTATGGTGGAGAGCCTTTTGTTGGCGATGTTGCAAATTCAGCAATTGAAGCTGCAAAAGGAATGGAAAATTTAACTGATGTATCTGATTTAATTGAAGCAAAAACCCGAAAGATTCCGGGAGTAGGATATGTTTCTTCCGAAACTGATGATCCGGTTGTGGTTGCTACAGTTGAAAATATAGAATCTGTTGGTGTTATAGCTGGTGCTATGATGGGAGCGGCTCTTGGTAATAAAAATACTTATTTGGTTGAAAGAGGAACAACCTGTAATGTATTGCCAGGTAGTGTTATCTTTTCTGCTACTGCATTTATGAATGGTAATGTCATTGATTTAGCTGTTCCATTTCAAAATAAAACAAGAATTTTACGATAATTAGGGATGTTATATTATGATTTTATTAGATGAAAATACAAAATGTTTGGTTCAAGGAATCACCGGAAAACAAGGTTCTTTCCATACAGAACAAATGTTAAAATATAATACTTGTATTGAAGCAGGTGTAACTCCAGGAAAAGGAGGACAAGAATTTTTAGGAGTTCCAATTTTCAACTCTATTGAGGAGACTGTTGAGGAAACTGATGTTAACTCTTCAATTATTTTTGTTCCTGCAAAATTTGCAAAAGATGCTGCTTTTGAATCAATCAGACATTTAGATTTGGTTGTAATTATATCTGAACATATTCCTGTTCATGACAGTTTAGAGATTATGGCCTATGCTAAACAGATGGATACTACTGTAATAGGTCCAAATACTCCGGGTGTTATATCTCCTGGTGTAGGTAAATTGGGTATCATGCCAACACATATCTTTGATGAAGGTAATGTTGGTGTAATTTCAAGAAGCGGTACTTTAACTTATGAAATTGCAAGTGAGCTTACACGTGCAGGAATTGGTCAAAGTACATGTGTCGGTATTGGTGGAGACCCGGTAATTGGAACTAATTACATTGATATTCTTAAAAGATTTGATGCTGACGATGGAACGGATGCTGTTGTTTTAATTGGTGAAATTGGAGGTAATGCTGAAGAAAAAGCTGCTGAATTCATTAAAAATGAAATGACAAAACCTGTTGTATCTTATATTGCGGGAAGAACCGCACCTCCTGGAAAAAGAATGGGCCATGCAGGAGCTATCATTCAAGGTAATACCGGTACTGTTGCAAGTAAAACCGAAGCTTTAAATAGTGCGGGTGTTGAAGTAGCAAAAATGCCTTCAGAAATTGTTGATTTACTTAAAAAGGAAATATAATATGAATAATTCAGAGATTATTGATAAATTATTGTCTGGTGAAATAAAGCTTTACCAGGTTGACCGTGAAGTTTCAGCAAAAGAAGCTACAGATATTAGGCGTGAATTTTTAGAAAAGAAATATTCTATTGATTTGGATAATATTTCAAATTATACTTTGGATATGGAAAGGGCTTCAGCCAGGAATATTGAAAATTCAATAGGAGTTTTGCAATTGCCTATGGGTATTGCAGGTCCTTTAAAAGTTAATGGAGATAACTGTAATCGTGAAGTTTTTGTTCCTCTTGCAACTTCTGAAGGGGCACTTGTAGCTTCAATTAATAGGGGTGCATCTACTATTACTGCATCCGGTGGTGTTAATGCACATGTTCTATCAGATATTATGACACGTGCACCGGTTATTAAAACTCAAGATGCTTCACAATCTATGGAAATAAAACAATGGTTTGTTGATAATTTTGCTGAGTTAAAGGAAATTGCTGAAAGCACAACTTCCCACGGGAAACTTCTAAAGATAGATCCTATTTTAATAGCAGGCAATTATGTTTATCCACGTTTTGTTTACTCAACTGGAGACAGTATGGGTATGAATATGGTTACAATAGCTACCGAAAAAATATTGGATAAAATGGCTAGTGAAACTACAGCCAGACATATTGCATTAAGTGGTAATGCGTGTGTTGATAAGAAACCTGCAGTAATTAATATGGTTGAAGGGAGAGGTAAAAGCGTTGTTGCTGATATTTTAATTCCAAAAGATATTGTTAGTAAAAAATTAAAAACTACTGCTGAGGCAATTGAAGAGGTGAATGTTGCTAAAAACTTAATTGGATCTGCTGTTAGCGGAAGTTTAGCTTTTAATGCTCATTATGCAAATATGGTTGCAGCCATATTTTTAGCCACTGGTCAGGATGCAGCTCATGTTGTTGAAGGATCATTAGGAATCACGACTGCTGAATCACGTGATGGGGATTTGTATTTCTCTGTTAATTTGCCAGACTTGCCTGTTGCTACAGTAGGTGGAGGAACTGGCCTTGAAGTAGCAAAAGAAGGATTAAATATTTTAGGAGTCGCTGGTTCAGGTAAGGCACGTGAGTTTGCTGAAATTGTTGCAAGTACTGTTCTTGCAGGTGAATTGTCATTAGTTGGTGCATTGGCTGCGGGACATTTAGCAAGAGCACATCAGGAATTGGGAAGAGGTTAAAATGAAGGATATTGATAGTTTACTTTTGCCGGAAATTAACTTGGAAACTGATGATATTATAATGAATATTGCAGTTAGAAAGGATTATTCTGAAATTAAAGACATTGATGAAAGAAAAAGAGTATTTATTAATGATTTAAAAGCATTTATTGAAGAATTTAGTCAAACAGATGAATCTTTGGAATTCATGGCATATTATGATTAATTTTTAGAATTAATTATTTCCAATACTTCGCTAACATTCACTTTAGTTTCATAACATCCTGTCTTTCTAAGCAGAACACCTTGCGGACAAAAATCAGAAAGCATCATCATCATTTGATTTAAATCTTCATGGCATGCAACACCTATAACTGCTTTAAACTTATTTTCCATTACTATTTTTTTAACAAAACTGGATCCTGGTACAATATAGATTTTATACCCTTTAGGTTCAGCATTCTTTTTAATAACTCCGATAGAACATAGTCCACAACAGGTACAGTTAACTCCTTCTTTTTGAAGTGTTGCAGGGCAATCCCTATGTCTTAAGCAATGTGGTAGGAATATTAAAGTTTCTTTAGCAGGGATTTCTTTGAATTTCTTTTTATTAATATCATTTCTTATTTCAATACTCATGTTGTCAATTAAATGTTCATCAAGTTTTAAAAGTTTAGCTATAGATTTAAATGGAGAATATAATGTATCAATAATAAATAAAATGGCTTTTGGGAATATTACTATACCTTTTTTGATAAACATTCTTTCAAAGACTATTGCTATTATAAATAAAATAACAATTAGGATTGCTATAAAAACCAATAATTCTCCTAAAATTGTATAAATCCATGTTAAATCCGTCATGTTAAAACCTTTCAATAGTGTAATTTTCAGGTTTTGTATTTAATTCAACACCTTTTGATGTTTTCACAATAGATAATCCTGATAAAGAGTCGCATGAACATAATACATCTTGTTCTGGATGAGTTCCTGGGATAATATTGCAGTTTAAATTTACTTTTTCGCCTACAGACAATACCTGGGATAATCTTTTAGTTGATGGATGATTTTTATTCAAAATAACAATTGGTGAGTCTTCTTCACGAGTTAAATAAGCCTGTGCTCTTATAGCTCTTTTATCTTTTTTAAAATTAGAAACAGCTATAATGTCATCTTTTTCAAGGAATTGTACTATTTCCTCATTGTCCTGTGTAGCTATAAATAACATTTTATTATCATGTGCTACTTTTACAACACCGACAGTACCTGTTTCTCCTTCTAGGAATAATATTTCATCATAACTAAAGTTTATATTCATTTCAATCCCAAAAAATAAAAAAAGAAGAATAAATATTTTATTTATTCTTTACATTCTACATTGTCGCTTTGACAAGATGGACAAACAACTCGTTTACCGAGTCCTTTAAACTCATTTCCACAATCCAAACATCTGTATTTTTTTGTTTTTAATTTTTTCAAATCAATATCGGCCATTGGCCCACCACTAGAACACATTTAAAATCACCTATATTATATTATAATATATTATATAATTAAATTTTTCTTTTGTTTTTTCTTACTTGTAAATCTAGTTGTTTTATCTTGTCAAAAATTCTTTTTTCCTTTTTCACACTATAGAGTAATCTATGGAAAAATAGGGATTGGTTTAATAAATCATCAGTTTCGTATTCAATGGCTAATTTCTCTAAATTTTCAATGATGAATGTGTCAGGTTCTAATTTAATATGTTTGCTTTTCATTAATTTTTTATATCCATCTTCATCAAATGTAATGGCGTACTTCTCTTCAAGATTATTTAGCCTTTGTATAACAAAGGGATCATTTTCATATTTTAAACTATGTTTATAGCAGGCTATACTTAATTCTATGTTGTTTTCTTCATAATAATAGAATCCAAAATTATTATATATTCTGGCCAGCTCATATCCGGAGTATGCATATTTAAGGGCATCCATATTATAGAAATAAAATTTATTAAATGTTGGTGTTCTCATTTTGTAGATGTCACATAATTCAAGAAGTATCTTTGTTGAAACTGGATTTAATTTAAGCGCTTCTTTTAAAGCTATTTCCGATTCGTCTAAACGTGATGCATCTCTTAAGAGAAATCCATATGCATAATACAAATCTTCTAATGGCTGGTCATCAGGTATGTATCTGAGTTCTTTTTTACATCCTATATATTCATTAAATATCAGTTCTTCTAAAGGGTTTGAAAAGCTGTGGTATTCATTTATTTTATCATTTTCATATAATTTGGGATGTGTCTTTAAAAATGAGTCTAATTTTTCTAAAGCTGTTTTATAGTCATTGTTTTGAATATAAAATTCCGCTTCGATTAAAATCTCTTTAATAGGATTTTCTTCTTCAACAATTCTTATAAACTCTTCCTGCTCTTCAGGAGTTAAACATTCCCAAATCATTCTGGAAATCTCTTTAATTATTTCTGTTGAGTATTCATGAGTTTTATAGATTTCAATTTGGGATATTAAATATTTTCGATTTAAATCATTGTTCTCTCCGAGATTTCTTTTTATATCTTCAATGACTTTCTGATACATATATAATTATATATGCACTTCATCTTTTAAAATTTTAATATGTCCATGATAAAAGATTTTCAATTCATTTTTTGTTAGAACATATTCATTTAAATATTAAATTATAATTTATCATAGATTATTTATTTTTTTTCAATTTATTTTTTTTTTAAAATTTTCCAATTATAGCATGAATTTCATAAATAAAGTAATCTTTTTATATTACCACAAATCAATATTATTAATGTATAATGGTTATATACAATTATTATAAATTAAGTTTAAAGGTGAAAATATATGTCAAATCAACCAATATTTATTCTTCCTGAAGGAACAGAAAGATATTCTAAAAGAGATGCTTTAAGAATGAATATTACTGCTGCTAAAGTATTGGCAGGTATTGTAAGAACAACTCTAGGTCCTAAAGGAATGGACAAAATGCTTGTTAGTGGTATGGGTGATATCACTATTACAAATGACGGTGCAACCATAATGAGAGAAATGGATATTGCACAACCTGCAGCCCGTATGCTTGTAGAAACTGCTAAAAAACAAGAAGAAATTGTTGGAGACGGAACAACTTCTGTTGTTGTAATTGCAGGTGAATTATTATCTAAAGCTGAAGAATTATTAGAAGATGGAATTGCAACTTCTGTTGTTGTAAAAGGATTTAGAAATGCAACTGCAAAAGCAGTGGAATTATTAAATGAAATTTCTATTGATGCTGATGATAAAGAAACTCTTCAGAATGTTGCAGTAACTGCAATGAGTGGAAAAGGATCAGATTATGCAAAAGAACATTTAGCAGGTTTGGTAGTTGATGCTGCTTTAAGAATCGAAGAAGACGGCAAATCAGATATTGATAATATTAATATTCAAAGAGTTTCTGGTGATTCTGTAGAAGATTCATTCTTGGCTGAAGGTATTGTAATTGATAAAACTCCTGTTTCTAAAAATATGCCTGAATCTGTTGAAGATGCTAAAATTGCAATCATGAAATATCCTATTGAGTTAAAAGATATTAATACAGATACTAAAATTGACATTACATCTCCTGATCAATTTGCCTCATTTTTAGATAATGAAGAACAAATGATTAAAGAGTTAGTTGACAAAATTATTGAATCTGGTGCTAATGTATTGTTCTGTCAAAAAGGTATTGATGATTTAGCTGAACATTATCTTAAAAAAGCAGGAATCATGGCATTTAAAAGAGTTAAAAAATCAGACATGGAAAGAATTGAAAAAGCTACTGGCGCTAAATTAGTCACTGATATTGAAGATTTATCTGAAGATAAATTAGGTAATGCAGGTAAAGTTTACCTTGAAAAGGTTTTCGATCATAAATTAACTTTCATTGAAGAATGTGAAAATCCAAAAGCATCTTCAATTGTATTGAGAGGTAGTACTCGTTATGTTACTGAACAAATTTCCCGAGCTTTAGATGATGCTTTAGGAGTAGTTGCTGCTACTATTGAGGAAGGTAAAGTTCTCATTGGTGGAGGAGCCTGTGAAATTGATTTAGTAAAAGAATTAAGAGATTATGGTGAATCTGTAAGTGGAAGAGAACAATTGGCTATTTTAAAATATGCTGAAGCTTTAGAAGTTATTCCAAAAACCTTAATTGAAAATGCAGGTTTAGATACTATTAACTTAATTGCTGATTTAAAAGCTGCTCACGAAGATTCAAACGCTATTGGAATTAATGTATTCTCTGGTGAAATTGTAGATATGAAAGAAGCAGGAGTAATTGAACCTTTAAGAGTTAAAGTTCAAGCTCTCCAATCTGCAGGTGAAGCTGCTGAGATGATATTGCGTATTGATGATATGATTGCAGCTAAAAATGCATTAACTTCTACTGGTGCTGATGAGTCTGGAAATGATGATAGTGGTATGCCTCCAATGCCTGGTGGAATGGGTGGAATGGGCGGTATGCCTCCAATGATGTAAAATTGTTTTACATCTTTCATTTTTCTATTTTTCTTTATTTATTTCTTTAATTTTTAATTATTATCCTAATATTTTTTTATTTTTAATGTTTGGGTTTGTTTATCTATTGAATTTGATATAATGTGCATTATATTTAGGTATTTATCTTTGATTAAATGTGTTATCGAGGTTATTAAAATCATATAATTTAAACTTTTTATTTGATTATTCACATATATCTTTCTTTATTTCTATATTTTCCTAGGTTTTGAATATTTTTTTTTGAAATTCACTTTATTTAATGCGATTTATTAAATAAATAACTTTATATAGGTGTTTCATAATATATGATAAAATAATGGAAAACGGAGTTTTCCATGATTTGTAAAATACGTTATATGGAGGTAAGTTATTTTGAAAAAACAAATATTTTTGGCATTGTTAATGTCGATTGCATTTTTTTCGGTTGGAGTTATTTCTGCAAGTGAAATAAATGTAAATGATACCTACATTGCTCAAGATTCTTCAGAAAGTTTATTATCTGTTGATGAGGGAAGTGTAGAATCTGATTCAAATATCCTTTCAATTAACAACGTTGACACGGACTTATATGAAAATTCTATTGGGGAAAATGAATTATCAAAAAAACCGGTTGAAATAAAAGCACCGGATATAGATTTATATTATAAAAATGGAACAAGATTTATTGCTGAGTTATCTGATGAAAACGGAAATTATTTGGCTAATCAATCTTTGATATTTACTATTTCTGGAATTGACTATGAAAGAATTACTGACAGTCAAGGACAGGCTTCAGTTGCAATTAATTTAATTCCGGGAGATTATGACTTTATCGTATCTTATAGTGGTAATGAAAATTATTTAACTAGTAAAAAAACCGCAACATGTACCGTTTATCCTACTATTGGTGGAGATGATATAGTTAAGTATTATAGAAATGGCACTCAATTTTATGCTACATTTCTAAACGGAGACGGTACTCCTTTAGCTAATACTGATGTTAATTTCAATATTAATGGTGTATTTTATACTCGCCCTACTAATGCTAGTGGTGTTGCAAGGTTAAATATTAATTTACCGCCTGAAAATTATATATTAACTGCTATACATCCAGATACTGGATATACATATTCTAATAATGTTTCTGTATTGCCTACTATAGTTGGTAATGATTTAGTTAAAGTGTATAAAGATGAAAATCAGTATTATGCTAAATTTTTAAATGGAGAAGGTACTCCTTTAGCAAATGTTAATGTTTCTTTTAATATTAATGGAGTATTCTATCATCGTACTACGAATAATGATGGTGTTGCCGCTTTAAATATTAATTTGCCTGTTGGTGAATATATATTGACTGCATGCAACCCTGAAGATACATATGCGCTATCAAATATTATTACTGTATTATCAGTAGTTGTTAATGATATAGAAGTTGATAATAATTTGTCTAATTATGTATTTTATATTGATGATGATATTCAAACTGATGTTGACGAAATTGATTCTGATGCTAATCCATTTGGTTTACCTGATAAAAAAGTATTTATTGATGCAGATGGTGGATCTGATGCAATGAAATGGAAATTAGCTAATGCATTAAAAGATGCTGGTTGGGAAGTTCTTGTAGGAGATACATACAGTAACGCTCATTATGAAGATTACTATAATGTTCCTGAGAATTATGTACTTGTAAATATATATAATGGTTTCTGTGCAGGAACTATTAGGGAACTTGCTTCAGCTCGTATTCAAAATTTATTAAATAGTAAAAATGTTGTATGTGTTCCAGTGTTCGAAACTGCTGACTGGACCAACCCTCAGGGAATGGCACCGTATCGTTACGGTGATTTTTCAGGTTATTCTGCAGGTCGTGCATTGGATGATTACTTCAGTAGTGACGACCCTTCAATTTCCGATGTGGATCAATTTTTATATGCTAACAATATTAAATATTGTGCATCCCCTACAGTTGAGGGAATAATGTACCAATTTATGCATGGCGGTTATTTCAATAGTGTTGGTCGTTAATTAACTTTATATTAAATAAAGTTTCAGATTTTTAATATGCATCATTGCCTGAGATGAAATGTATTGGTGATATGATGTTCTACTGTGATGGTGAGTCTGGAACTTATGATGAAGGTATGTCCAATACATGGAAATGTGGCATACCTCTGATGATGTAAATTTGATTTACATCATTTATTTTTCTATTTTTTCTATTATTCTCTTTAATTTTTAATTAATATTTGCATATATTTATTATTTTTTATTTTAATATCTGTTTATTCGTTGAATTTGATTTAATACACATTTTATTTTATTATTTGACTTTGATTAAATGTATTATATTGGTTGATAAAAACATGTGCTTTTAGCTTTTTATTCTATTGTTCAACAGTATCTTTCTTTATTTTCTTATTTTCATAACTATTAAATATTTTTTTTTAAAATTTGTTTCATTTAATACGATTAATTAAATAAATAACTTTATATAAGATATTCTTAATATATTATAATCATAATGGAAAATAGGATTTTTCCATGATTGTAAAATACGTTATAAGGAGGTAAAGTATTTTGAAAAAACGAATATTATTGGCGTTAATAGTATTAATCGCATTTTTGTCGATTGGTATTATTTCTGCAAGTGAAATAAGTGTTAATGATACTTACATTGCCCAAGATTCTTCAGAGAATTTATTGGCTGTTGATGAAGGGGGTGTAGGATCTAATTCTTCAAATATCTTATCAATTAACAACGTTGATACAAACTTGGATGAAAACACTATTGGGGATAATGAATTATCAAGAGACTCTGTTATAATTGATGCGCCGAATATAGATTTATATTATAAAAATGGTACAAAATTTACGGCTACTCTAACAGATGTTGATGGAAATAGTTTAGTTAACCAAAATTTAATATTTACTATTTCTGGAATTGATTATGCTAGAAGTACTGATATGAACGGAAAAGCTTCAGTTGCAATTAATTTAATTCCGGGAAATTATGACATTAATGTATTTTATGGTGGTAATGAATATTTCTTACCTAGTGAAACAACTGCAACTTGTACAGTTTATCCCACTATTTATGGTGAGGATATAATAAAGTATTATAAAAACAATACTCAGTATTATGCTACATTTTTAAATGGAGATGGTACTCCTTTAGCTAATAGTGATGTTACTTTTAATATTAATGGTGTATTTTATACTCGTACCACTAATGCTAGTGGTGTTGCAAGGTTAAATATTAACTTGCCACCTAAGGAGTATATATTAACTGCTATACATCCAGACACAGGATATACCTATTCTAACTCTATCACTGTATTACCTACTATAATTGCTAATGATTTAACTAAAATATATAAAGATGGTAATCAGTATTATGCTACATTTTTAAATGAAGTAGGTTCTCCTTTAGCTAATAGTGATGTTACTTTTAATGTTAATGGTGTATTTTATACTCGTACCACTAATGCTAGTGGTGTTGCAAGGTTAAATATTAACTTACTTGCGGGTGAATATATATTAACTGCATATCACCCTAAAGACACATATATGTTCTCTAATCTCATTAAGGTACTTGGGTCATCTGATACATTGTTACTAACTGAGGATTATACATTTAATATAGATGATAAGCAAACTATTGAAGCCATATTAGTTGATGAATTAGGTCATGGTGTACCTAATAAGAGTGTTAATTTATTCCTTGATGATGTTTTGTTTACTAATAGGTTTACTGATGAAGAAGGTAAAGCTTCTTTTGATCTTAATTTGAATCAGGGTAGATATGGCGCTCAATTTGTTTTTGATGGTGATGGAACATATAAATTCTCAAAAGTATCTTCTTCCATTTATATCAAAGAAGGTAAAACTGTCTATTATACTATAGGTAATACCACTCTATTTAGTAATAATTCAGAAAGTGGGCCTGAAAATTTTTCAGTTTCAATCTTTGATGAGAACTGGAAACCTCTTGTAAATAAAACAGTTACCTTCGGATTAGGTAAATCCTATGATAGAATTACTGATGAAAATGGTACTGCAAGATTAAAAATTAATCAGAAAGCTGGTATTTACACTGTGAACTTTGAATTTAGGGAGCAAGGTTATCAACATATAACTGATTCCGCTCAACTTTTATTAATTGATAATTCTGAATCTACATTGGTGGGTGAAGATACCACTATCGGTTATGGTTCTGGTGGAAAATTTACAGCCACATTAACCGGAGGTAATGTTAAATTGCCTACCCGAGAAGTAATTTTCAATGTTAATGGAATTAATTATACAAGAATAACTGATGATAATGGTGTTGCTAGCATATCAATCAATCTTCCAGTTGGACAATATCCTATAAAATATTACTATTCAGGAGAAAATAGGATAAATTCTTCATCAGGTGAAGCTAAGGTTACTGTAAAAGAAAGAATTGAAACTTCATTAACTTGGCAGTCTCCAACTTCATTTTCAGATGAAGGTAGTTTTGATTTATCTGTATTATTACGTGATAAAAATAATAATCCTTTAGCTAATAAAGAAATTGTATTTACTGTAGGTACTAAAACTTCCAATGTTAAAACAGATAATAATGGTTTGGCTACATTTAATATATACTTAAATAAAGGTTCCCATCGTGTCTCATATGAATTTTTAGGAGATAAGGATTATAATGGTGCAATAGGTTATACTGATGTGACTGTTTCTGACTCTTATAGTTATAATGGATATGGTTACTGGTCATTTGGTGCTGATATGTATAATATCGATTTAGATAATTTTGCATCATTAGGTACAACCGATATTTTATTAAACTTCTATGCATTCACATTATATGGCGAATCTGCTGTAGTGGATTGGATTGCAAATGCTAATGCCCGTGGAATACGTGTACATATTTGGATGCAAGTATTCTATAGTGGTGGAGAATGGGTTAATCCTGTTTCTGGAGGAGCACCTAATCAGGCATACTTCAATAAAGTAATTGAAGAAGCTAAATATTATGCTGGTTTAAAAGGTGTAGCTGGTATCCACTTTGATTATTTAAGATATCCTGGTAATGCTTATCAGACTGCTGGTGGAACCGCTGCTATTACAGAATTCACAAGACAAGCACGTGAAGCATGTTGGAGTGTACATCCTAATATTATAATGTCTGCTGCAGTAATGCCTGAAACTACTGATAATATTCAGTATTATGGTCAGGATATTCCTGCTTTGAGTAAATATTTAGATGTAATTATTCCAATGCAATATAAAGGAAATTATAATGCCGGAACTAATTGGCTTGCTTCAACAACTAGTTGGTTTGTTGCAAACTCACAGGGTGCTAAGATTTGGTCTGGATTGCAATCATATCTATCTGACGATAATCCTACAAAATTATCATATACCGAGCTTTTCGGCGATGCACAAACTGTTGTTGATAAAGGTGCAGAGGGCGTTATCTTATTCAGATATGGTTTATCACAATTCTTGAACTTTAATGATTTAGATGGCCATTCTTATGGTGAAGAAGTTACTGTAGATGATGTTTTATCTTGTGCTAAACAGATAAATAAGTATATAGAGGACAGTTGGACTTTACCTGCTAAAGTTGCTATTGGTACTTCCTATTATACAGTTCCTCAAGCTTTATATGTGATGTCTCAGGCTTTATCAATGTTGAAGGGAGATATTCCAACTGATGTAATTATTATTAGGAAAGTATCTGAACCTTCAGATGAGATTTTTAGTGATTGTTATGGTATAGTATATGAAAATGAATTTGGCAATATTTCTAATTCAATTTCTTCATATTGTGTTCGTTATGATGAAGCTCCAAGTTCTGTATCCTCTTCCATAGGTGAAATTAACTATAAGGCTATTGTTTATGCATATGCTAGGATTTTATCCTCTTATGCTGCTAATAAAATTCTACCTGCTGAAGTTTTAATTACTAATTTCTTAAATAATCCAAATTTAACAGTAAATATGATGCCTAGTTCATCTCATACTGAAGGATTTGATTATAAGAATTATACTACTACCTGGTTGAGCTACTGTCCAAACTGTAACTATTATGGTACTTTGGCAGATCATATAAAACATTCTCCTGAAGGGGAAGTGACCTGTCGTTTTTGTGATTGTGACTACTGTGGTGTTACAGGTTATGAAAAGGACTGGGGATCTACTCTTCGTTTAACAAATCTTACAGTACCTGTTCCTGTAACTCCTGGTGGTGATGGAGACCATATTAGTATTTCAAGTATTGTAAAAGGTGCTTCATATGTAGCAAGTTATTATGCTGAAAATCTTAATTATCCTGATTATGTCGTTGTAACTGAAGGTAAATACACTATACCTCAGTTCTTATACTTGATGAGTAAGGCTATTGTACAGATTAATGCAGGTGATTATAATCTTGTCACGTTAGTCTCTATGGAAGATCCGTCTTCTTCTGGAGATACTATGGATGGTGACTTGACAAAAGATCAGTATATCGATGTTTTCAATAGGGTTGCTAACTTTATTATAAATAATGGTATTGTTCCTGCTTATGCTTCATCTTCATTAGGTAATATTCCATATGTTGAGTTGGTTGATGCATCTTCACGTATATTGGATTATTATGCCTCTAATTCACAGTTACCTACTTCAATTCATGTAGTATATCAAGGCCAATCTTCAAAAAGCATATCTGAGTTATCCCAATCCTTAATTAAAGGATTAACTTCAGAAAGAGCTAAAGCAACTGCTTTATATAATTATGTAAGGGATTATATATCATATGAATTCTATTATGATACTCAGAAAGGTGCTGAAGGTACTTTAGCTTCCGGTTCAGGAAACTGTTGTGACCAAGCTCAGTTACTTGTTGCAATGGGAAGATCTGTCGGTATGACTGTTAGATTTGATACTGGATATTGTACATTCTCCAGTGGTTCTACCTATGGACATGTATGGACTCAATTTTTAATTGATGGGTCATGGATTAATGCAGATCCTACCAGTACAAGAAACTCTTTCGGTGTAATTGTCAACTGGGATACTTCCTCATACACTGACAGAGGAACATATGATGTTTTACCATACTAGGTTTAATATTAAAAATAAACATGTTTAAAGTTAATAATTAAATTATTAACTTTTATCTTCTTTTTTTTTAAAAAACTGTTCAGTCTGATTTTTAGGTTAACCAAAACTTTTTTATACTCTTAAAATAAATATAATACTATCTAATAAATTAGGTGGATTTATTCATGACGGATGATAAAATAAGTGAAAATATTGAGGAATACTTGGAAGTTCTTTATAGAAATGGGAGCAATAAGGAACAAGTATCAACCACAACACTTTCAAATGATTTGGGTATTGCACCGGGCAGTGTAACTCAAATGCTTAAAAAATTAGAAAAATTGGGTTATATTAATTATACTCCATATAGGGGGGCTTCTTTAACTGATGAGGGGATGAAGATAGCTCAAAAAATTACAAGAAAACATAGAATTTTAGAAAAATTTTTATTTGAAGTTTTAAAAGTTAAAGAAGAAAATGTCCATGCTCAAGCCTGTGAGATGGAACACACATTATCTGATGAAGCTGAAAGGGCATTATGTGGCATGTTGCAGCATCCTGATTTATGTCCGGATGAAAATATTATCCCTGCATGTGATTTTGATTTTGATAGTTGTCAGCAATGTTTTTCTGTTAAAGACTTCGATAATATTATTAATAGACAATTTAATTTACTTTCAATATCTGAATTAAATCCCGATACCACAGGAATTATTTCATTTATCCGTGGAAACGATCAGCTATTGGATTCCATTTCAGAAGTAGGAATCGCTGTTGGTAACCATTTGCATTATTACAATACTGATGGTGAAGAATATTTGGTCAATATCGAGGATGATGAATTTTCTCTTCCGTCTGAAATGGCAAATAATATTTTTATTAGGGTTTAACCCTTACTTTTTTTCTTAAATTTCAGCATTGTAATCAACCCTGTTAATTTAAGAAACTCAATATTGAATTTTTAATTATATTGTCTTATTTCTTTATTTTTTCTATTTATAATTTTTTATTTGATGTTTAATTGCGTTAACATATTTATTTTTTATAT
>Ga0256407_10005983_pt1 | contig 19077 bp, 10 predicted proteins | sample RumenRJG_04DNA_FD_193489 | JGI IMG/M metagenome (GOLD analysis project Ga0256407, IMG submission 193489) | Bovine rumen microbial communities from Lethbridge, Alberta, Canada - RJG_04 | ecosystem: Host-associated > Mammals > Digestive system > Stomach > Rumen | place: Canada: Alberta... | reverse complement strand
AATCCCCAATAATCAATGATCAACTTGTATTAATTAATAAATATATTTTCATTTTTTTTATTTATTAATTAATTTTAAAAAATCTATATTTAATATTTTTTACAAAATTATTAAAAATGGATGCAAAATATAAAAAAAATTTTATAATTGATAAAATTGATCTCAGTGGAATTGATGAAAATAATAAAATAGATGATAATTTAATAAAAATGGAATTAAGAAAAGTTCATAATAAATTGCCAGAAGAAAAATATAATATGACAAAGTTTTTAAAATATCTAAATAAGACATATTCAAAAAGACATAATGACTATAATATAGGGGAATTAATTAGAATATGGAATTCAGATTTATTTTCAAAAAATAAATATATCTATAATAAAATATCATCGAAAAGACATAAACCAACCCCATATCAATTAATAGAAAATGAAAATGAACAAAACCAAAAAATTATTAAAAATAAATTAATAAAAAATGAAATTCATAATAATATTGATTTACAAATTATTAGTCCAAATTATATGTTAAAGCTTAAAAAAATAAATAACAAAATAAATGAACTTCCTCTAATAAGTAGATATTCTACACTCAATCATTATAAATCATTAGATGCTAAATTAAAAAACAATAATTATAAATTAAATATTTCAGATAGGAATCCTTTTTATCATTATTCTTTTAATGAAGAAAAGAAATGTATAAATAAAAAAAATATTGAAAAATGTATGAAAACAATTAATTTTCATGAATTATATAATTATAATAATAAATTCTATCATAATTATAAATATAATTATAATACAAAGGATAGTCAATTTCAAACATATTAATTATTTTATATTTTAGAAATAAATTATTTGAGTAAAATAATTATTTGAAATTATAAAATGTAATTTTAAAAAATATTTTAAATATTAAAATATCTTAAATTTTATGATAAATTTTATTTTTTATCAGATAATTTAAATTTATATTTACTTTTTAATTGTTCAAATCTTTCTTTATTTTCAGATGAAAGAGTTTCTAAATGACTATTATATTTATCTTTTTTCTTTTCTAAAATTGCCTCAATTATACAAAAAATTTCTTCAATTTCAGATTCTTTCATATTATATTTACCTATATATTCACCTAATTTAACTTCAAAATTTTCTTTTTGCTCTTTTATTTTTTTTATTTTTTCTTCCTTGAAATTAATAGTTTGTTCATGTGTTTTTATAATTTCATCTTTACTTCCATTTATATACATTAAATTTTTAACCTGATCCTTTTCTCCTTCATATTTTATTTTAAATTTTTGATTTATATTATTTTCCTCTTTTAATCTATCGTTTTCTTCTTTTAATTTTTCTATTTCTTCTTTAGCAAATTGAATATTTGTAGTATATGAATTTGTAATTGAATCTAATTGTTTTTTTAAAAAGATTTTAATATCTTCACACCAATTTTTAGTTTTATAATCAAGTTCTTCTTTACATTTATCTATAAATTTCTGTTTAAATATATTATCTCTTTCTTGATTTAATTTATTTATGTCATCTTTAAATTGAATGACATTTTCTTGAAAAGCTTTAAAAATAGGTTGCAAATAAATATTATTTGAATCACTATTTTCACTATTTCCTGATTTTCCTCTTACACCATCTTCTTTTAATTTTTTTAATTCATATAATAATTTTATATTTTCTTGATTTAATTTTTGACTATTTAAAGATGATTTAGAAGTAATTGAACTCATTTTTTCTTCTAAAATACTTATTTTCTCATCTTTCTGTTGAATTAATTTCATATATGAATTTTCCATTTTTTGATATTTTTGTATTTCAGTATCAATATTATTCAAATATTCTTTTTCTTTTTCTTTATATTTTCTTTTCATTGAATCATTTTTACTTTCCAATTCATATAATTTTATTTTTGTTTCTTGAATTTCTTTTTCTTTTAATTCAGTTATTTTTCTTTCTTGAGTAAGAGAATCATTTAAAGATTTAATTTTAATATTTAAATCATCAATAGTAGATTGAAAATTTGTATTATTTTCTGAATATATATTTTCAATATCTCCTCCAATTTTTCTTAAATTATCAAATAAATTTATTTGTAAAAGAGAAGATAAAGACTGTATAATTTTTTTAGTAAAGTCATTTGCAATTTCTAATTCACAAAATTTATTAATGGCATTTTGAATTTGATTTGCCAAGCTTAAAAAATAAATTTTTGACTCTTCAATTTTTTTAAATGGTTTAATTTGAATTAATTGACTAATATTATCTTTTTGTTTATCTATTTCATCATCATAACATGATGAATTAGTTTCTAAAATAATTTCTAATTCATCTTTCATTCTCCCAAATAATTTTAAAACATAAATTCCAATTTGTTCAGATGATAGAGTATCATTTACATTTTTACAAAAATTATCAATTAAACTATTTTGACCTTCAAAAAATAAATTATAAATATCAGAAACATTAACAGGATATTTTCCTTCTAACTGATTATTAATATTATTTTTAAAAACTTCATAAACATTCTCAGAAATATTTTTTGCTTTTGATAAAAGAACATTTTCTAAAGCAGATAAAATAACAGGATTTTCTTCATTATTAATTGATTCAATATATGTTTGTAATAAACCAAAAAGTGCTTCTCCATCTAATTCAATATTATTTATTTTTTTTGGTAAAATTGAACTTTTTATTGATTTAATCATTTTTTCTACTTGAGATAAAAATTCAGGTCTAAGTGATGATTGAGGTTCATTATCTAAATTTTTTAATTTAATTTCATTTGTAGTTGGCATTACTAAAGTATAACAATCTCTCCTTTTAAAGTTTTTCCTTATAATTTCACGAGAAATATTTTTTGTTTCTCCACCTTCAATTGATTCAACATCAACATTTTTTAAGCATTCTTCTAAATATTCTTTAGCTGTTAAATTTCCTTTATCAAGTGAAAAATCTCTTAAAACCCAAATTAATTCTGGGAAAAAATCTCCATAATCTAATTTTAAATTTTCTTTTTGATCTTTTGAAATATTAATTCTTTTTGATAAATTAGCAACATTTGATAATTCTTCAATTTTATCTTCTGAAATAGCATATTTAGTATTATAAATAAGACAAGAAGATAATAAAACAGATAAAGTAAAAATTTTCATATCAATATTATTTGTTCTATCTTTTTCAACAGAACCTAAACCTTCAGAATCAATTATTAATAATTTTTTCCCATTATCTAAATCAATTGGCCTTCCCCAAACCCATAATCCTTTTGTACATGCATTTATTGTTGCACCAACTTTAAATCCTGCCATATTATTCATTATTAAATTTGCTAAAAAGGATTTTCCACTTCTATATGGACCTGTTACTGATAATACTGATAATGTTTGGTTTTTTAATGATGAGAGGAAACTTATTCCTTCTGATGTTATTTCAAATATACCATTTTCTTTTATGTCTACTAATTGAATTGGACGATCTCTATACATTTTTTTAATATGTTTTTTTTATTGTTTATTTTTTTAAAAGTTTTTTTAGTTTTTTTTTTCTTTTTTATTTTTTTTTGGTTTGTCAAACGACAAATGTTAATTTTATTTAAGTGAATTTTTATTTTTTATATAAATGAAAAACGATAAATATACAAATTTGGATAAAAAAATTGATAAATATTTAAATACAAAAAATCTTCGTCCTGGACCACCTGCGAGATTAGTAAATAGAATATTACAAGGAAAAGATGAAAAATTACCAGCAATTATCCAAAAAATTAATTATTTTTCATTTTCAATGAAAATACAAAGAGATATTCCATGGAATGATTTAAGTGGAGTTAAAATAAGTGATTATGGAAATGAAACAAGTTACTTTTTAGAATTTTTAAATAATAAATTATTAATATTAAAAAGTGGAAAAGATTTACCTTTATATTATTTTGGTGCTTTGATGTGTAAATGTTATGATGTTAAAACACCAAATTTTAGATTAATGGAATTTAGTGATCCTGAATTTAATATAATGTTATTAAATTTAGAAAGAGCTTCTCATGGTGATCCTTCTATTCATAATAAAATATTATTTGAAGTTAAAGAATATCCTTTTGTGTTATTATATGAGTATATACCTTCATTATCTTTATTTGATATTGGAACTAATAGAAGTGAAATTCTTTTCAAAGAAAGAAATTTTAAAAGTAGAGAATTAATGATTGAAATTGGGAAATTATTATCTTTGGATATTTTATTAAATAATTCCAAAAGATTACCTTTTGTTTGGTTAAATAATGGAGATCCAAATAATGTTTTATTTAAGGTAGTTTTAGATTTACTTCCTCCAAATGCAGAATTTAAAAACCCAAAAATAGTAGAATTATATTTAGAAGACATATATGCAATAGATACATATCCATTTATATTAGACCCTGAAGATAAAGTTTTATTAAGAAATTTAGGAGAATACATGAATAGTTTAAATGAATTCTTTAAATTATTATGTTACGAATTAAAATCAGTTTGTATTTATGGAAAAGAATTAGAAACATTTGAATTTAAATCATTTGACAAACTAGTATCTTTATTTAAAAATTGTACAGGATATCATTTCACTCCAACAAATTTATTCCACATTGGAATGGGAATGTTAATAATGATAAATCAAATAATAGAATATGATTTAGAACCAATAGAAGGAATACTAGAGCATTTACACAATGCAATAACAAAAGATTGGGCAAATACATTTCATGATATGATAAACAATATAAAAGTTGATTACTTCCAACACATGATAGACTTCCTTAGAAATATAAGAGATGACAATGACCAAGTTTTTAATTGGATAGATGATACCACATTCAAAGTATATGATTACGATATAAAAACAAACTTCCCAATAATCCTTCAAGAACAAGACAACATAAAATACAATATAGAAGGAGAAGAAAAAGAAGAAAATGAGTCAAATCCAGAAGAAGAAAAAGAAGAAGAAAAAGAAGAAGAGAAAGAAAAAGAACCACCAAAAGACTTTTTCAATTATCACGAAGATGATGACAAACCATTTGAAAACGATGTACACAATGGAATATATGATATGTATAATATTGAAAATGATGATAGTATAGTAATGGAAACAGTAGATAGGGTTTATAAGACAATTGAAAAACCACCTCCGAAACCTGAGCCAATACCTGATGTTGTTATCCCTACAAAGCCAAAAGTTCCTGAAATTAATTATAATTTTGGTGATAGTTATAGAAAGTATACTAGAGAGGAATTGAGAGATAAAATTAAGAGAGATTTATTGTATGATGATTATATTGGGTTGAAACAAAATAATGAAAATGAAGCTAAGAAATTAGAAGATCAAATTAATAATATTGATCCTCAGTTTTTAGAAAATATGAAAAAAGAAAGGGAGGATAAAAAAAAAAAGGAAAATAGTGGGAACAATCAAGGAAATAATAATGATGATGAGGATGAGGAGGAGGAAGATGAAGAAGAAGAGAATTAAATTATTTATGATTTTTATTTATTTTTGTAATTTTTTTATTTTTTGTTCTTATTTTTTTCTAAATTTTTGTTTTATTTTTGTTTATATATTTCTCATTTTTTGATTTTTTATTAATTGGGAAGTAAAATATGATCAATTAAAATAAAAATATTTTTTTTGTTTTAATTTTTGAATAAATTCAATTCATCAATTCATAAATTATGAAACTATAAATAATTTAAATCCTCAAATCTATTATAAAAAATAATTCAATAAATATATTGTTAAATATAATAACTATCACAAAAAAAAATTTTAAATTTAAAAAAAAGAAAAAAATAAAAAAAAAATAAAAAAAATTAGATAAAAAAAATAAAATAAACTTGAAACAAAAATTTTAAAAAAATGAGAAGAAAAATAAACAAACGTTGTAAAAATAAATTATCTAACAAAAAAAATAGATGAAACAATAAATCCAAACAACCCTGAAAAATTTATAACAGCAAGTCTTTCATATCCGGAAGGTAAATTATATTGTGCAAGTGACGAAACTCGAAGTATAGATATATGGGAAGCAGGTATGAGAGATCCATCAATTTCACTAAGAGATAATTCATCAACAGCAACATTACTTTTATTAAATAATGTAACATATGAATTATTTGCTGGTTTAAACGGAGGAAAAATTTCTCTTTGGGATATTTACAAGAAAAAAATAAAAAACGATTTTATTGGTCATTCTACTATGATAAGTGCAATGTCTTTATATAAAATTAGAAATGATAATATTTTATTAAGTGCTGCAGCAATTGATGGAAAAATTAAATTATGGGATCCTAGAAATAAAAATGAATGTATTAATTTAAAGAGACATTTTAGTCAAGTTAATTGTTTAGATTTTTCACCTGGGGGTACTTATTTTGTTTCTGCTTCTCAAGATGGTTTAATTAAAATTTGGGATTTGAGAAATCAAAATAAGTGTTTAAAAGAAATTGATAATAAAGTTTGTGTTAATTGTTTTAGATTTAATCCTATTAAAACTACTTTTGCTTTTGGAACTAAGGATAAATATGTTAAATATTATGATATGAAAAATTTTGAAATGGTTAGTCAAAGTAAAATTGAAAGAAGTCCTATTGAGAGAATTGAATTTGATGGGGAAAATTATATATTTGTTGCCACTAATGATTGTTTAAAATATTATAATATTGGAGATGAATTTTTTTTAAATGAATTAATGTTTGAAACTCAATGGAAAAAATTACAAGATTTTCAATATTTAGAAAATAGGTCAATTTGTGCTGTTTCTATTAATGGAAGTAAATTGTCTTATTATTTTATGAAATATAAAGATATAGTTGGAGACAAAATTAATACAATTAAAGAAGAAAATGAAGAATCTAATTTAATTGATGAGTCAATTTCTAATTTACAAGTTAGTATTTCAAATTATCAAAAACAAAGAAGAAATAATCAAAGTGGTAAAAGTAAACAAAGTAATAATGACAAAAATTTTGAAGAATATCAAAAATCAAATCCTGTTTTAGAGGATTTAAATATAAATAATAATGATAATGTTACAAATAAACATAATATTAATAATTCATCAAAAATTAATAATGCTCCAACTGATGAAAATTCAGTTAGTTCTGATTTTATTGATTTAAGTAGTTTAGCAAAAGGAGGTAAAATTTAATTTAAAAAAATATTTTTATAGGTTTAAATGTTGTATATGGTCAAAATTCAAAAAAAAACCAAAAAATTCCAAAAAATAAACCTCAAAAACAAAATAATAAAAATCAAGAATTAGCAAATGGAGATTTTATATTAAATAATGAAAAAGATGAAACAACAAATTCATTAGAAGTATCAAAATTAAAACAAAATTTAACCCCAAATCAAAAAAATGAAAAAATAGATAAACAAACAGAATTCATGGACACATTAAGTGATTTTGGAAACTTAAACAATTTCCTGAATTCAAAAATAAATCAAGACTTAGACAAAATAAGTGTAATACAAAATAATTTAGATATGGAAGACACATTTCATGAAGATCAATTATATTCATTAATAAATAATACTAATAATAATACTAATAATAATAATAATAAATTAGAAAATAAAAAAGAATATTCAAATATTTTACCAAGTGAATCAAAAATTGAATTAACAGATATGGATATTTCAAAATCAAATACATCATTTATATCATTAAAATCATCTGAGACAATGGGATTAGATTTTAATCAATTTGCAAATAATCATAATAATGATTCAAATATGACAATTCATGGAGTTTCCCAAACAAATGATTTAGCAATAATTCAAGCAGTAAATACACAACATGACAAATTATGTAAAACAATAACAAATAGATTTAGTTCAATGACACAAATAAGAAAATGTTGGAGTGAATCAAATATAAATGCAACAATTCAATTTTTAAAAACAAAAAGAGATATGTCAGTTATAAATGATTTTTTTACATATGGATTAATTGCTAGAGATGATGTAACAAGACTTCCTTTTTCATTAGATCATTCTATTGATTTACTTCCTTATGTTGTTAGCTTAATTAATGGGAAATATGATGCTTATAAATTAACTGGAATTAAAACTGGGATGATTTTTATTAAAATGTTATTTGAAAAAATTGTTATGACTAAACAAACTGTTAAAACTGGTGGTTTGTTTGAACAAACTGATCCAATTTTACAAAATAATATTGATAAATGTGATAAAATTATTGAAATTTTTAGGAAACTATATCAAAATAAAAATTTAAATAATTTAAAAAATGAAAAATTAAGAGAAAATGCTAGTAGATTGTATACTGATATTGAATTTTTTTTAAGGCCTTTTAATAAAACTGAAGGGAAGATTAATATTATTAATACTAATTAATAATTTTTTTTACCGTTTAATTTTATTTTGATATATTTTAATGATTATAAAAATTTAAATATTTATTTTATATAAAAATATAAAATATTTAATTTTTAAAATGAATTAAGAAAATTTTAAATGGGAATTGATGAGAGTAGTTGTGGAAAATGTAATTGCAATAAAAATAATGAATTTAATCTTGATTTCCAAAATGGGGATAAAAAAAATTTTACTCAAATGACAACTAAAAATAAACAATTTGAAGAAAACAATTTATTTAAAATAAAAGCAAAAAGTCCTGATGAACCAAATTTATATGATTTTAAAAAATTAATTTACATACAATCAAGAATAAAAGGTTTTTTATTTAGAAAATCATATCCTTCAATAAAACAATTATTAATAAATTTAACTAATAATAAAATTGAAAATTGTAAAATTAGATTTGATGTAAAATTAGATTCTTTAGAAAAAATAATAAAAGAAAAATTTGGTAATTTCGAATCTAATAATTGGAAGAAATATTATGATATATCAAAAGCATATTTATTTAATTATAATCCTTCAAAATATGGAAAGTTATATCAATGTAAAATATTAATATACAAAAATTTTAATTCAAATGAAGAAATAAGTTATTATATAGGGAATATAAATAAATTATATATGAGATGTGGATATGGTAAATTAATAACAAAAAATGGAATAATTTCAGAAGGAAATTGGGTATATAATAAATTAAATGGATGGGGAAGAGTAATTGATTCACAAAATAAAATTATTGGAGAAGGATTATATATTGATAATTTAATGGAAGGATATGGGAAATATTATTTTTCAAACGGAGATTTTTATGAAGGCTATTTTAAAAATGGAAAAATGGATGGAAAAGGTAAATATTATTGGAAAGATGGAGAAATTTATGAAGGGGAGTATAAAAATGGAATTAAAGAAGGTAATGGAGTTTTTTATTGGACTAATGGAAAAAGATATAAAGGAGGATTTTTAGGAGGGAAACCTGATGGGAATGGTAAATTTTATTATAATGATAATATTATAGATAATTGAATTTTTTTAATATTTTAATATTATTTTATTATATTATATATTAAGTTAATTATTTTTAAAACAGAATTTTATTTATTTAATTTTATTTTTTTAAATTTAAAATTATTAATATTATAAAAATTTTATTCATTAATCATAATTGAAATTAATATTTTCAATATGATCTAAGGAAAAAAATATTTAATTTTATTTTTTATTTATTGAAAAAGATATTCATCAATTATTCAGAAAACTTTAAATATAAAAAATAATTGTTTTCAATTATTTTTAATCTTTTTTAATGTCATCAAGGCAGAAATTTTATTGAATATCTTTTGTTTTCTAAAAATAAATAAATTTATTTTTATTTTAATTTTATGACACCAACATTTGTTAAACAAATTAGATGAATAAAAATAAAATATTGATATTTAAATAATTGACATATAATTTGAAAGAATTTATTTGTTTTATTTTTCAAAATTTTTAAAAAAAATAAAAGATAACAATTATATAATAATAATTAAGACAAAAAAAATTAAATAATTTTAAATATTAATACAATTAGATAATTTTTCAAATCAATGTCATATTATAATAATAAAAAATATAAAAAAATTTTATATATTTATTAATCTTTAACATTTCTTAATATTTATTCTTTATAGAATTCTTCCCAGGTTCCTATTTTTTCTCCTAAAGCATACAATTTTTTATCATAAGGATTAACTTGAATATATTTATTATTAATAAAAGTTCTAAACGCAATTTTCCCATTTTTAATTTTTTCAATATAAAACTTTTCCCAATCTTGAATATGATTACTTCTAGCTATAATAGGATTTTTTTTATCATTTGAATCAAAAACAGCACATAGAAATTTATTATTAGCCCTAGCTTGAATAGAAATAGTCCCATCATTATTATTAACAAAAATAAAATGTTCCCAATTCCTAGTTGAATCTCGATTAGCAATTAAATTACTTTGTCCATAATTATCAGCACACACAAATTTATTACTAATCCCACTTCTCAATTTAATATATTTTTCATTATTTAAATCATATTTTAAAAAATAAACTGTCCCAGGAAAAGCTTCTTTCAATCTATCATAAACCATATTATTACTTGATTTTTCCCCAGTACCAATATTTTTATCACTCCAAATATATTTAATTTCATTTAATGAATTTAATTCAATATTAGTTTTTAATTTTCCTTTTTGATTAAAAATTCCCCAAGTTCCCATATTATTACTTTTAAAACTCCATGAAGTATAATGATAACCATTTAAATTAAATAATTCTAAAACACTCTTCCAAGCATCATTTGAAACAAAACAAGTAAATTCTCCAATATAAGTAGGAACATTATAGTTAGCTAAATTAATAGATGTAATTAAAGCTTCAGTTGCAATTTTTTGTCCAATTGCACTTTCTTGAGATGCCCAAATATAATGATGATATTCATAAACAACATTTTTCCAATTGTATTTTTTTGGATTTGGTATATTTAAAACTGTCCAACAAGATTCCATAATAATTATATGATCAGGATCAACACTTCTAATAATTTTATATATTTCATTATAAAATTCAAAATGATAATCAGTTGTACTTCCTGCTTTTTCACCAGGTTCATTTAATATATCATAACCTGCAACAGCAGGATTATTTTTATAATGTAATGCTACTTCTTTCCATAAATTTAAAGTTAATTCCTTTAATTTTGTATTTTTATAAAAAATAACATCTTTTACATTATCAATTACTTCACCTGAGTGATCTTGTCCATTTTGAGAACCAAATGCTCCATGTAAATCTAATATTACATATATTCCTCTTTTTGATGATTCTTTTACTATCCAATCTAATTTATCAAAAGCATTTTTTTTTAAAATCCAATTATTTTTTATTTTATCATATAAATTCATATATGTAAATGGAACTCTAATTACTGACATTCCCATTTCTTTTAATTTGTCTAAGTCGTTTGATGTGAAATAATTTTCTTCATATATCGAAATTAAGTTTTCTTTTATTTTTTTACCAAAACGATTTGTGAGCTTTTCGTTTATTGTTTTTTGATCTTTTGAATTTGTTGATGACATCCAATTTTCTTGGACGAATAAATTTCCAATGTTTGTTCCTCTTAAATATATACAGTTCCCTTTTCCATAATTGTTTTTTATTTGAGTGTCGTCGGTTTTTAAAAAGTCATATTTTGTGAATTCTTCTTTTGATATTGAAAAGATAATTATTATAAGAGTGAAAAATATTTTTTTTTTAATCATATTTTGTGTTGTTACAATGCAAATTTTTTATTAAAATTTTTTATTATTTAAAATAATATTTAGAATATTGTATTAATTATTAATATAATTTTTTAAAAAAAATCATCATACACCAAAAAAATAAATATTTTATAATTTTTTCTTAATATAAAAAATAAGACATTTTTTAAATAAATTATTATAAAAATTGAAAAATAAATAATTCAACCAAATTGAATAAAAATGGTTTCTATAGAAACTGAAGCTCGTATTGCAAAAATATTATTAATTTTAGCAGAAGGGGAAAGAAATATTGAAATAAGTCGTCAAGTCTTATCAGATAATAATGATTATGATGCATATCAAATATTTAAATACCTTGATTTTGAAGGAAAAAATATAATTGATGCATGTAATATAATTGAATTTCTTAGAACAAAAGGAATATATGTTAATTTAATAGAAATAAATTTAATAATATTATTTTATGATCAAGATTGTGATGGTTCATTATCTTTTTTGGAATTTTTAAATTTGATTCAATCTGAAAAATCAAAACCAATTCCAAAAGTTCTAAATTCAAATAATATTTCATATAATATAGAATATTCATTAATAAAACTTTTACAAAAAGAAATTGAATTATCAAAAAATTTATTAATTGCATTAAATGAATTAAAAACAAGATATGATTTTAATATTCATAATATATTTCATTCATTAAAATCAAATTGTTTTATTGATGAAGAAAGTATAAAGAGATTTTTAAAAAGAAATTCAGCTAGAGCAATAAAAAGTGATATTAAATCAATATTAAAGAGATTAGATATTAATAAAGATGGAAAAATAGATTTATGTGAATTCCATACATTTTTAGGTTACCCTGAATGTCAAAAATGTTGTTCAAATATTTGTTGTTGTAATTGTGGATGTATTTGTTGTAATTTTTGTCAATGTGAACAAATTTGTTCTGTCCATCATTGTATTCATAGAAGAAATTGTTGTATTCCTAATTTTCAAAATTATAATTATTTAAATAATTATAATAGTGTTAGTAATGAAAATTTTAATAATGGTAATCAGTTAAAAGTTAGTAATGAAAGTTATTTTAATAATAATTATGAGGATTCTCAAGCATCTACTTTTTTTAAAAGTGGGAATATGAATAAAGGTGATTTTTCAGGAAGGAATGATATGTTTTCTGTTTCTGAAGTTCAAAAACTTTCACCTAATTTATCATTAAGATTATCTCCACAAAGACAATTTGTTCCTAAAACATCATATAGAAATCCAAATGTAAATAATAATTTTAATAATAATATTAATAATTATAATAACAATATTGATAAAAATAATTATAATAATATTGATAGAAATTTTAATAATCATTTAGATAATAATTTTAATGATAATTATAATAATTTTGAAAATAATAATTTTAACCCAGAAAATAACTTTAATGAAAATATTAATAATCAATTTGATAATTTTAATAATAATCAATTTTATAATAATAATAATATGAATTCAAATAAAAAATTTAATCCAAATGAAATGGAAGAAAGTCAATTTAATGATTATTTAATAAGTGCAATGAATTTTGAATCAAAAATAGAAAAAGCCAAAATAAATTTAGCATGTCAAAATGATTTTAATTGTGAAGACGCATTTAGAATTTTTGAATTAGATTCTCGTAATTTTATCACAGAAGATGATTTAAAATATGGTTTAAATCAATTAGGAATAAATCCATCAGATATAGAAATAAAATTATTAATGAAAAGATTTGACCTAGAAAAAGAAGGAATAATAAACTTTTCAGATTTTTTTGATATGATAGTTCCATATGAAAAAGATTATAGAAATATGGTTGAGAATAAACTTCCAAATTCATGTTGTCATTGTAAATGTCCTGATATTTTTAATAGTGAAACTAAGTCATTAATGAAAAAAGTATTTGAATTATTAATTGATAGTGAAAAGAAATTAAATGAAATGAAAAAAAATTATGCTTCTTTAAGAGTTGTTTTAAATGATATTTTTAAATTTATTGATGTTAATGAATTAGGCTTTTTTAAAGAGAATGACCTTAATTCTTATTTAAAAGAAATTGATGGATTTAATAATATGAAAGATTGTGATTTGTTATTTATTAGACTTGATAAAAATAGAGATGGGAAAGTAGAATATTATGAAATTGAAGATGAATTTAAATTATAAATTTAGAAATTGTTTATAAATAGTTGTAAATAATTTTTTTATATTTTTTTTGAAGAAATGAGATTATTTAATTTTTAAATTATTTTGAAATATTTTAATTAAAGAATAAATATTTTATAATATTCTATAAATAAATTTCTTAATTCTTTATTGAATAAATATTATTATTGTTTTATTATTTTATTTTAATGTTATTTTTTTTAACTTAATATTTTTTAATTTAATAATTATTTTATTCCAAATATAGAAGTATTTTTAATTATTGACATTAGTTAACCAATTAAAAATAAGATATATTCATTCTGATTAGATTTGAAGATTTAATATATAAGATAATATTAAATAGATTAAAAATATAATTTAAAAATAAATAAAACATAAAAAATAATTTATTTCAATATATAATTACTTTATTAATTAAAATATTGTATCATTTATTGATAGATATTATACAAAAATTATTTTTTAATATAAATTAATTATCTCAATTGAAATACTTCTCCAGTATTTGAAGCTTCAAAAAATAAATCTATATCATTTATATTTATTTTAATATTTTTTTTCATTGAATCTTCAATAATTGTTTTGATAGAATTTCCAATCATAGAAGATGAAATTTGTTCATCATTTGATAAAACATTTATTTCAATAGTATCATCTTTATTTTCATTAAAAAAATTTTTAAACGTTTCTATATTTTTTTGAACATTCTCATTTATATTAATATCATTAAAATCTTCATTATTTATTAATAAATTTTTATCTTTAAAAACACTAATTTGATATCCAATATTTTTTAAATATAAAAGTTGAACAACAATATTTGAAATATTATCTTTATTAAAAGTCTTTTTAAATAAATTAGTAAGAAGTGCACTATCACTTAAATTACTACAAAAAAAAATAATATATTCCATTTGTTCAAAAGTCATATTTTTAAATTTAGGAATAAATCCTAGAAAATCTTCAATATCATTTCCTCTAATTTGTTCTTTTGATATATTATAAATATTACAAATAGTAAACATATTTTCGAAATATATATTTTCTTTAATATTATTTTCAAAAATATCATTATTTAAATCAAAAGCTTCAAATTTTTCATTATAAAATTTTTTATGTTGAATATCAATATAAAGGTTATATATAGATAAAATTCCTTCATTTAACATTTCTTGTAATCGTGCTATATTATTATAAATATATCCTGCATTAAAAGATTTATTATTAAAATAATTGATTTTACAAACTTTATCAAGATGTTCATAAAAGTCATCTGTATTTCCTTGATTAATTAATTGTTCTCTAAATTGAAAATATGCAATTTTTTTTGATATATAAAAAGGATGTTCAGGGTAAAAAATATTAATTTTATATTTTATTTTTTTTGAAGTAAACCATGAATAATAATTATCAAATATAATTTTATATTTAATTGGTTCAGTTTCAAATAAAATTAATTTAATTGGTGTATCATAACCAGATATTTTATAACCATCATAAATTATTTTATCTTCATTTTCATTTATTATTTTACAAGTTATATCATAATCATCAATAGACCAAGTAAAATCAATTATAGAATATTTTTTATTTGTTTCTATATAAAATGTTTTAACTGTTGCTGGTGGAATATTAATTTCATTAAAGAAACCAATTGTATCATCATTATTAAATAAATTAATCCCTTCATATTGAGGTAAAAAATTTTCATCATAAAAAATTTCAAAATCATATGTTTGATCATTTTCTTTTTCTTTCATCTTTTTTTTTAATAATTCTTTAAGTTCATTGTTTGATGAATTTTTATTATTTAAAATATATTTTAAAAAATGTTTCATCATTTCTACATCATTTGAATCTCTTTGATATTGACATATTGAAATTAATAAATTTGACAAAATTTCATTGAACTTATTTTTATAAGGAATTAATATTTTATCATCATAATATCCAAAATATATTCTTTGGAATAAAATTAAAATTATAAATATTAAATCAAATTCATCTATATTTTTTAATTTTTGAACAAATTTGATTATAAAAGAAATTAAGTGTTCTTTATAATTTTCAATATCTTCATCATAACAAATTATGTATTTTTCATTATTAATAATATGAAATATATCTTCAGTTTTTTCACCATTATAATATGATTTTGAATTTTCAATATCATTACCATATGAAATATTAGAATTAAAAATATATTTTTTATTAAATAAAAGATAACAAAATATTTTTATAAAATTTATTTTATCTTCAGATGTTTCCTTATTTAAATCATTTTTTTCTATTAATTCACGAATAGTTGCAATATTTTCAACTATTAAATTATATTGTTCAAATAAATTAGATAGAGAATTTAAATTTTGAATAATTGAATTTATCATTAAAGTAAAAGAATCAAATTGAATATTTCTGAATTTTTTATTATAATCATCTAATATTCCATCAATTATTTTTCTTTGTTCATCATCAAGTGTTAAATTATTTGAAATTTTTTGTAAGTATTTAATTTTTGCTCTTTCTAATCTAATTTTTAATGTTGTTTCTTTTAATAAATTATCTAAATTTATTATATTATTAATGAAAATTATTATTATTGAATTATCATTTTCTAATGCAAATAAATTATCTTTTTTTAACAAATTTAAATAAATTTTCCCAATTGAATCCAGAATTTTGTTATCGTTATAATTTGTGATTCTACTTAATTTATCTAAAATATTTTTTGTTAAAATAATAGTTTTATTATTTTTGATTGTTTCATTTACTTTATTAAATATTAATTCAAGTTCTTCCGAATAAATTGGATTATTTTGAATTTTTTGATATATATCAATAATTTCATATTCAAAATTATTTTTTGGGTTTAAAATATTTACTTCAATATCTTTTATATTATTCTTATCTAATTTTATCATCTCCACCATTATATTATAAAATTTAAAATTAAAAATAATAATTAAAATAAATTATAAAAATAAAAAAATACAACCTAAAAAAAATAAAAAAAAATATAACAAAAAAAAAAAAAAAAACATCATTAAATATAATAAATAAATTACTTAATAAAAAATATATAATATAATGGAATACACCAAATTAGGAAAATCAGACTTAAAAGTATCAAGATTATGTCTAGGTTGTATGTCTTTCGGAGAAGTAAGTGAAGGATGGCATGAATGGGTGTTAAACCAAGAACAAACAGATGAAATGATAAAAAAAGCATTAGATTTAGGAATTAATTTCTTCGACACAGCAAACATTTATGGTAAAGGATCTAGTGAGACTTTTATAGGAAATTCCTTTAAAAAATTTGTAAAAAATAGAAGTGATATAATTGTAGCAACAAAAGTATACTTTAATGAAGGTTGTTTATCAAAAGAAGCAATATTAAGAGAAATAGATTTAAGTTTAAAAAGACTTCAATTAGATTATGTTGATTTATACATAATTCACAGATGGGATTATGATCATCCAATAGAAGAAACAATGGAAGCTTTAAATGAAGTAGTCAAACAAGGTAAAGCAAGATACATAGGTTGTTCAGCAATGTATGGATATCAATTATTAAAAGCAAATATGATTGCAAGACAAAATAATTGGAAAGAATTTATCTCAATTCAAAATCATTATAATATAATTTATAGAGAAGATGAAAGGGAATTAGCACAATTAATTGAAGAAGAAGGTATGTCAATGACGCCTTATTCTCCTTTAGCTGCTGGGAGAGTTTGTCGTATGTGGAATGATGATACTTTAAGAAGTAAAACTGACAAAACTGCAGTTAAGAAATATGATGATGCAAAAGATATTGATTTACCTATTGTGAAGAGAATTAAGGAAATTGCTGATAAAAAGAATATTAGTATGGCTCAAGTTTCTTTGGCATGGTTATTAAGTAAAAAATTAGTTGCTTCTCCTATTATTGGATGTACTAAAATTAGTCAACTTGAAGATTTAGTTAAAGCAATTAAGGTTAAGTTAAGTGAGGAGGATATTAAATATCTTGAAGAATTGTATAAACCTCATAATGTTGTTGGAGCTTTAAAGAAAGGGGTTGTTCCTGATGTTAAGAAAAATTTAGTTGATAAAAAATAAGCTTTTTTATTGGTTTTTCTAAGTTTTATTTATTTATTAATATTTAAAAATTTGTTGATATTATATATTATTAATTCAAAGTTTTTAAAAACCATATATTTATAGAAATGAGACAATATAATTAAAAATTATTTAAAGTTTTAATATTTTTTATATGATTTTAATAAAAAGTAAAGATAAAGTAAATATTATAATACAAATATCTAATAATACATATATTATCTTTTTCTTTTACATCATTCTTCGATAATCATTTTATAATTTTTTCATTTAATTCACTATTTATTATAATATTTCTTTATTTTAAATAATAAATAAAGAAAATTCAACATATTTTATGATTTACCTAATTTTCTTTATTTTTGAATTTTAAAAATTTTCTAATCTCGATAATTGATTTATTTAATTTATTTTTGAAAATAAAATATTATTATTATTAAAGAAATATGATTATATGCTTTTTTACATTAAATTTCATATATTTTGAAAATTTTATCTTTTTTATTATAAATTATTTTAAAATTTATATTTTATTTACCTTTTATAATTATTTTCTTTTTATTCTATAATTCTTTACCTCTAATTTCAAAATGAAAAATATGAATTTTTGAAAATTGTTGTTTTTCCATTGTTTATTTAAAAGGAAAATTTTAAACATTATAATTAAACTTATAAAAAGAAGTAGAGGCAATTCTTTTTTAAAAAATTTAAAGTAATCAAATTCATTATTTTCAATAAAATAAAATAATATGAATATTGGGGAATAATTTGGATCGGGCTTATCCTCATTTTTCCAATATTCAAATTATTTTAATAATCAATTAAATTATATTAATTTTTTAATGAATAATTATTAATTTTAAAAATAAAAATGATAGAGCTAATTAAAAAATTATTAAATATTTAAATGGGATTAAAATTATGAATAATCTTATTATTTTTGAACAATTTTTAACATAATTTAAATATATTTATTTTTATTATTTTATTTTAAATTATATTAAAAATAATTTATTAATTATAAAATATAAGACATTTATTTGAATGGGGATT
>Ga0256407_10005982_pt1 | contig 19083 bp, 18 predicted proteins | sample RumenRJG_04DNA_FD_193489 | JGI IMG/M metagenome (GOLD analysis project Ga0256407, IMG submission 193489) | Bovine rumen microbial communities from Lethbridge, Alberta, Canada - RJG_04 | ecosystem: Host-associated > Mammals > Digestive system > Stomach > Rumen | place: Canada: Alberta... | reverse complement strand
TTGCAATTGACATAGGTCATCCCATTCGGTTTCGCAAGCAGGTAATGTATCGCTTCCCTTAAATCTTTCACAGTCTTCTATGATATAAGATTCTATATTTAGGTCCTTTACGGTTTCTTTTGCATCAGCATCTGTAATTAATAATTTTGCATCAGAATCTGTTATCATATAATCCAATTCTGATGATGTAAGTATTCTATTGGTTGGTATAGCTATTGCACCTATTCTCCATATTGCAAGGAGTGAAAATAGGTATTCCGGTGAGTTATTCAAATAGATTAAGACCCTATCTCCCTTTTCAATACCCTTGTCCTTTAAGCTTTGCCCTATTCCAGATACAATCTGCAATACTTCAGTTGAATTGCATCTTAAGTTTCTGCTTGGACAATAATAGACTTCCTTATCCAATCTGCGTGCATTAGCATCGATAAATGTAGTAATGTTTAACATGTTTTGCCTCTTCAATTCATAACCTTTTTATAATCATTAAATTATCTTAAATTCTCTATTTCTCTAATAACTTCATTTGCAAGATCCATTGTCTTGTCTGTTCCACCTAAATCAGGTGTTTTCACTTTTCCCTTTTCCAAGACATTTTCACAGGCAATCCTTACTTTTTCTGCCCAATAGTCTTCATTCAAGTATTCAAGCATCATTGAAACTGAGAGTATCATAGCTATTGGATTTGAGATATTTTCTCCTGCAATGTCTGGTGCAGATCCATGAACCGGTTCGAATAATCCATGCTTGTCCCCAATATTTCCAGAAGGAGCAAGTCCCAATCCACCAACAAGGCCTGCTGAAGCATCTGATAAGATATCTCCAAAGAGATTGCTTGTAACGATTACATCAAATTCCTGTGGCTTTGTCAAAAGGTACATTGCTGTTGCATCAACATAATAGTCATTGGTCTTGATGCTTGGATAGTCCTTTGCAACTTTAAAGAAGGACTCCTTAAAGACACCATCAGTCTTTTTCAATACATTTGCCTTATGGACACAGGTTACAGACTCTTTTTTTAGCTTAATTGCTTGCTCAAATGCAAGTCTTGAAATCCTTTCACTCGCCTTTCTGGTGATTACCCTTTGAGCTATTGCTTTCTCTTTTCCGTCATCGATTGTTTCATTTCCAGAGTATAAGCCTTCAGTGTTTTCCCTTACAATGAGAAAATCCAAGTCATCGAAAAGGCAGTTAATTCCCTTGAATGATTTGATAGGCCTTAGATTTGCATAAGTGTCAAGCTCTTGCCTAAGTGTGATTATTGGACTTTTTTGACCAGGTGTGGAAGTGATTGCACCAAAAAGGGTTGCTTTTGCATTTCTGGCTATCTTAATGGTTTCTTCAGGGATTGTTGTTCCATTCTTGTCAAAGCATTCCCTTCCGGCTTCAGCTTCTATGAAATCGAAGTTCAAATCCAAAGATTCTAAAACAGCCACTCCAGCTTCTGTAACTTCCTTTCCTATGCCGTCTCCATCTATTCTTGCTATTTTTATCATGATTGCATAATCCTTAAATTTTTTGAATTAATTTATTAATTTTTAATCTAAATTTTTAATAATTTTATAAATCATTTATATATTATTTATGTTTTTTATATTATAATCTTTTTCAATTTTAACCCTTAATGTATATTTTTGTACATTGTTGTCTTTATAGATTTAATGTTCATTTGTATGTTTTGATATTGTTCGTATAAAGTCGAAATATTTATATACTTGTAAATTATAATAATAATTAAGTACATTTAACTCTATAATAAAATTAAGGCAATTCATTTGATTGGATGATTGGTGAATTAAATTAAATTTTTATAATTATTTTAGGATGGTAATAATATGGAAAAATCTATTGATGATCTTATATTAGATTTAAAGGATTCTGATGATTTTGTAAAAGAAGAGGCAATAGGCATGCTTGAACTTAAAGGTGAAGAAGCAGTTGAACCTCTTATTGCAGCTTTAGATGAAAGAAACAAAGACATTAAAATTGGTGCAGCTCAAATCTTAGCAGCTATTGGTGATAAAAGAGCTATTCCTGCACTTGTAAAGACTTTAGGAGACAGAAACAAATTGGTAAGAAGAGAAGCTTCCACAGCTTTAACCACTATGGGTGATGAAGCTATTGAACCTGTCCTTGCAGAATTGGATAATCCAAAATGGAGAGTCAGAGGTGCAGCTTGCTGGATCTTAGGAGCACTTGACGCTAAGGAAGCTCTTCCAAAACTCGAAGAATTATTAAATGATGAAAGCTCTTTTGTGCAATACGGTGCAAAAGATGCAATTCACAGATTAAAAGATGAATAAGTGATTTATTCATTTTTTTATCTTTTCTTTTACTTTTTCTTACTATTTTTAACTCTTTTTAACTTATTTTTGTTATTCCACTTTTTTTAAATTTTATTTATTCCATTTTTTTTTAAGATTTTACTTTTCAACTGCTGTCTATAAGTTTATTTATAATGTTTAACATAATATAATTAAATCAGAAAAAGAATATTTTTTAAAAATAGGGTTTTACTTATGATTACAATTACAAAAGCAGAAGAAGAAGTTTTAAATCAAATTAAATCATATCAGGAAGAAAAGATAGATGTCTCTCTCCTTAAAGATGATTTGGGTATGTATGAGCATGACCTCAATGATCTTTTGAAAAGCTTGAAGTCTAAGGGGTTGGTGTTCTATAATGGCTCTACAGTTCAATTGAAGGAAGTTGATGCAACAATTAACACTGTAGATTCAAAAGAAGATGTGATAAATGCTGAATTGAACCAAAAGGAAAAGGCATCCTTTGAAATAATTAAGTCTTTAGCAGATGATAAGGGATTTGTTTCAAGATATGAAATCGAAGGAAATCTTCTATATGGTGATTTGAAATTATCTGACTTTAGAATGTATCATATCCTATTGTCTTTAGAAAATAAGGGGCTTATTAAAGCTGTTTATAGGAAAAATGGGGATTATTATAAGATTTTATAATAATCAGATTCATTGCTTTTTTCACTTTTTCACTATTTTACTTTTTTTTAGTTTTTAATTTTTTTATCCTATTTTTGACATAAAATCATTAATGATATTCAATACTTTTTCAATATTTCTGCCAATCAATATATTGTGTTTTGTTTTTTCGAGAACAATCAATTCAGAATCTTGGATGTTATCGCTTATTTTTCTTTGAATATCTAATGTGGTTAAATTGTCCTCTTCACCAGCAATAACGAGTGTAGGGGCATTTATTTCATTTAACTTGTCTGAAAGGTTAAATCCATATCCCGCATTGATTCCCTTTTTGATTCCTTCAATATTTGCAGTCTTTGCAGCTTCGACCTTAACGTTTTCCAGGAGCTCCTTATGTTCTTCAAGAATATCATCAGGTAATGTGTAAGGCAGGATTGTATCGAAGAATTCAACGAATCCTTCATCTATTGCATTATCAAAGTCATCAAAGATATTTTTCAATTTTTCATCATGTTCCGGAAAGCTTGACATGACAACAAGCCCATTGACCATTTCAGGATGATTTACAGCCAAGTTCAATATGACATTTCCACCTAATGAAAGCCCTACAAAAACAGCATTTTCAATATTTAAGGATTTAAGCAATTGATATAAATCCTCCTGATACAAGTCAATTGTGGTGTTTCTATCATCATCAGAGGATTCTCCATGTCCTCTTAAGTCATAAATCAATGTTTGATAATCATTCTTTAGGTTTTCGCTTAGCACTTTCCAATATGCTAAGCTATCTGATAATCCATGTACAAAAACAATGGTTTTTCCTTCCCCTTCAAGTTCATAATTAATAGTAATGCCATTAATGGTTTTTTTAGTCATAATCAATCATTTATTTTAAGTTTAATATAATATTTTTTATTGAATGCATTAAGTATTCAATATCAATTTTTATTACTTAACCACATTTAATATTTTATTGGAAATTTGTATTATTTTTAGTAATATTTATATTATAGAAAGTAATAAAATATTATTAGTTAATAATAATGGTGTGTTTTTTATTATATTTTTAATAAATGGTAATTATTATTAAATATTTGTATTGTAGTTTTAGGTGTTTAATTATGATGAGAATAAGTATGTCTTTGCCAAAAAAGCTTTTGGCTGAATTTGATGAAGTTTTAAAAGACAGAGGTTATCAATCACGTTCAAAAGGTATTCGTGATGCTTTAAGCGATTACATTTTAAGATATCAATGGATGAATGAAATGGAGGGTCAAAGAGTAGGTGTAATCACCATTATCTACGATCATCATTTCACAGGTGTTATGGAAAGCCTTGCAAACATCCAGCATGATTTCAGAAAGGAAATCAATGCAAGCATGCACATTCACATGACCCACAAGTACTGTATGGAAGTCATTGTTGTGAATGGTGATGTTACACAAATCAGAGACCTTACCGAAAGAATGATGAGACTTAAAGGTGTAGAGCATGTAAAACTTACCTCTACAGCAAATGGTGAGTCCTTAGATCATGAACATAGCCATGAACATGATATCGACCACGTTCATTAATCATTAACTTTTTCTTAATTTTTTTTAATTGGAGGTTCATTAGTTATCTAATGGGTCTTTATTTAAATATTTTTAATATATTTTATATTCAAAATGTCAATTTAATCTATTTTTTATAATCTTTATTGATTGAGTGTTATTATGAAATTCAATGTAAATTCATATCATTTTAAGCTTTTAAAAGATTATGAAAGACTTAGCGCTTTCAAGGAAGCTATTGATGATTATGCAATAAGGAATGGTGGGGATTCCAATTGTTCAAATAGTAAGGTAGCTTTTGACTTGGGATGCGGCTCTGGAGTTTTAAGCTATTTTGCTAGTGAATATATGGGTAGGATTATAGCTATTGAATTAAATAATTCAACCTATCAATTAGCTAAAGAGAACCTTAAAGAATTCGATAAGATACAAGTTGTCAATGATGATTTATTAAGCTTTGATTTCAGCAAATTAAATGAAAAAGCTGACCTGATTATATGTGAAATGTTGGATACTGCATTGATAGATGAAGAGGAAGTTCCTGTATTGAATCGTGCTAGGGAATTCCTTAATGATGATGGAGAAATCATACCAAGAGGAATGATCAATTCAGTTGAAGCAATATTCATGAACAATCATTTCATTCAATATGAAGATGATGAATACAGTCCAATCTATATTTCGTTAGGCGAATCTGTTGTTTATAGTGAATTTGACTTTATGAATGAAATCGATTGCAATTTCTCTGCAGAAATAGAACTAAAGATATATGGTAAGGAAGAATTGGATGAAATGGGCTTTGAAGAGAAATTAAGTCAAGAAAAATATGAGAAATTCAATTTTAAAGAAAATTTTAATATTGAAGAAGATAAATTAAAGATTAACGGCATTAAACTAACAAGCTTTACCAAATTGAATGAAAACATTATCTGCGGACCTACCCCAATGCTAAATCCTGAAATGTTGATTCCAATTAAAGAGACTGAAGTGAGTTGTGGAGATTCAGTAAGGATTGGATTGGAATATGTGATGGGTGGTGGAGTTGAAACCATCAAGACTGATGTTTTAGAAATCATTCATCAATGATATGGTAATTTTTAATGGTAAAATAGGTATTCATTCAATAAAATTTAGTTAAAATGTATGATATTCAATTGATGTGAAATATATTGAATGCATACTTTTTTAGTTGCATTTCAAGTGTAAAAATTTTCAAGTTTTTCAAATGTATTCTATGTGATAAAATGTTAAATAATTTTGATAAAATAAGTTCAAATATTGATTTATTTTTAGAAAACTGCGATAGTCTTCTTATTTTAGGTATAGGAAATGATATTCGTGGAGATGATGGTTTAGGACCATATATAATTAATCAATTATCTATTTTAAAGAAAAATATCTTAAATAAATCAAATCTAAATGATAATAATCAAGAAATCATTAAGAATGAACTTAAAAATCAAGATAATGAATTTGAGTTTTTTGATAATGTAAATGATATTAACACTGGAAATACACCTCTAGATGAGGCTCTTGATTCGTATATGGACGAATTAAATGTTGATGTAAATGAGTCATTGATTGAAAGGTTGGATAAAACATTTTTAATCAATGGTGGATCTGTTCCTGAGAACTTTACAGGACTTATTAAGAAACTTGACCCATCTCATATCATACTGATTGATGCAAGTCTGATGAAAAAAGAAGCAGGTGAGATAAACATAGTTAATAAGGACAATATTGTGGATATCAGCATTTCAACACACTCAATGTCATTAGCATATCTAATCAAATATTTGCAGTTGGAAAAGGAGTATAACATTCTCTTCATTGGAATTGAACCTGAAATCATGGACTTGTCATTTGAGTTGTCTGATAATGTTAAAGAGTCATCAGACATGCTTGTCAAATTGCTCTTCGATAAGATTTTAGCATATTAAATGCATTAAAAACTTTTTTTATACTTTTATTATACTTAATTTATTGAAAATACTGCTTTTCTTTTTATTTTTTAGTAAATTATATTTAATACGATTTTAAATATATTAATAGATTAAAGAATTCTATGTGATTTTATGAAAGTACTGTTTATTGGATCAAGATTATACGATGATGTAGCTTATCATGTTGATAAATTGGGAGTGGAAAGCATAATAACCGAATCAAACGAGGAAGCTCCTAATTTGGATTTGCCTACAAAATACTATATAGTTCCAAGAGGGATGGATAAACCAATGGAAATAGCTATTGAGGAGGAAGTTGATGCAATTGTTCCCCTTTTAGGAATAGACCCTCCATTGATGAGTGTAGCTATAATGAAGGAGGAAATAGAGAAGGAGCATCATATTCCAGTAATCTCCTCCAATGTGAATGCTGTATCCATTGCATCCGATAAGATAAAAACCAAGGAATTCTTTAAATCAATCAATCTCAATGTTCCTCCTGCAAATGTCTTGAATGGAAATGACTTTGACACTGAAGAGGAATTTATAGAAAAGTTAGGATTTGATTTCCCTATTGTCTTAAAGCAAGGAGAAGGCCAAGGCGGTAAGGATATTTGCATAACAAATGAATTTAGTGATGTTTTGGATTACTTTGAGAATTTTGAAACAGCTTTGATTGAAAAATTCATCGAAGGATCTGAAGTCTCAATTGAAGTTATTGGATGGAACGGCGACTACTTGCCTTTGGTACCGGTTTACAAGGGAGAAACCAATTTGGAAGGAATTCATCCAATCAAAAGACTCAGATATGGTCCTTGTGACTTTGAAAATATGGATAATGAAGAGTTTAGAAAAATTGCAAAGCACATTGCAACTAATCTTAAGTCTGAAGGAACAATTGATATGGACTTGATTTATTCAAAAGAGGAAAACAAGGTTTATGCAATTGAAATAAACACTCGTCCAAGCGGTACAAGATACCTTTCCTTTGCCTGCACAGACTTAAATCCATTGAACTTGCTTGTAGACATTGCAATTGGCAAATTCGATGTAAAAGAGCTTGAAAAGGAAATGAAAAGCTATTGCACTTTAGAGATTCCAATAGGTGATTATGAAGGACCTGCTCCTCAAGAACCTGTAAAGGAATACATCAATGGCAATTTCATTGTTCATGGCCCTAAAGGATACCAAAGGGTAACCATTAGGGGAAATACTCGAGAAGAGACCTTTGAAATAGCTAAGGAATTAACTGGAAATGATTATAGCTTTTAAATAAAATTATAATTTTTTCAGTACTATTATTTTTTTAATCCTATTTTTTAATTATTTTAACTCTTTTTTTCTAATTTTTTTAACATTATCTTTTTTAAAGAATTTATCTAATTCTCAAATTCTTTTTTTAAATCCTCTTTTCATTTAAATACATTTTTTATGGTGTTTTTTGATGTTATCACTTTGAAATGATAATATCATTGTAATATCATTTTTTTATTATAAATAAAAATATAAATATTAGGTTAACTATAAAATATTATATTATAATATGAATTTTTAATATTTTTTAAGAATTTAGTGTGATAAATTAGTGTGATGAATATGGATTTGACAAATATAATAGTGATGTTTTTAATAACTTTCTTTGCAACAGTGATATTTACCTGGTTTGTAAGGAAAACATTAAGGGATGCAGACTTATCTGACAATCCTATAGTAAGTGAACATAGACATAAGGCAGGAACCCCTACAATGGGAGGAATAGCTTTCTTATTTGCTATTTTGCTTATTCTTTCATTATATTACAAAAACACAAATTTATTGATCATTTCATTTATCATGCTTACTGGTGGAGTAATGGGATTGCTTGATGACCTATTAGGTCTTAGAGTTAAGGAATATCAAAAGGTAGTTAAAAACATTAGCGATTCTGTTGTTCCTATAGGTTTACTTGATTTAGGAGTTGGTGAAGAGGCAAGAATCACCACAGATAAGGCTAAAGAGCAAGTAGGCGCTTTGGTTGAGGAAGGCAAGCTTGAGATTGTAGCGGAAATTCCAATCAAATACGAGCCAAGTGAAGGAGTTAAAATCATTGTACAGCTATTGCCTGGTTTATTCTTGGCATTTACAGGTGCTGTAACTACTTGCGGTGGATTCGAGCTAGGCCTTTTGGCATATCCTGTTTTAATCATAGGTGTATTAGGTGCAATCAATGCAGTGAACCTCATTGATGGTATGGATGGTTTAGCTGCTGGAATAATAGCTATTGCATCATTTGCATGCTGTGTTTACGGATACATGTTTGGAAATCCTACAGCACTTTATCCATTTGGACTCTTGACTGCAATTTGTCTTGGATTCTTAGTATTCAATAGGTATCCTGCTTCAATATTCATGGGAGATACCGGTTCATTTATCTTAGGTACAGGTTATGCTGCAGCAGTGTTCTTAACTGACATGCCTTACTTTGGTTTGCTTGCATTGGCTGTGCCAATCGTATCAACAATCATAAGCTTAATGCACAGAGCTCATATAATAACTTTGCCTGTAGAGCCTTTGCATCATACCTTGAATTACAAGGGAATTTCTGAAATCAAGATTGTTTTAAGCTATTGGCTACTTACTGTACTTGTATGTGCAATTGGAATTTTAGGAAAACTTTACCTCTTTTCATAAGATTTCAAATTAAACTATAAACAATTTAATTTATTATCAATTTATTATCAATTTATTATCAGTTAATTTAACAATTTTCAATTAATTTAACAATTATTTTTATTTAATTTTTTATTCTTAAAAACACATTAAGGGATTGAAATGTCAAAAACATATTTTTTAAATGAATTAGCAGATTCAGTATCTTCTTTAAACACTTTTTCTATCGACCAGCTTGCAGATTCTATTGGGGGAAAGATCTATGGGTCCAATAGCTATAAAGCTTCAAATGGATTTACAGGAATCTTTGAAACCTTAAATGAAGCTCAAGAGGGAGATATTGTAATAAGGCATTGGATTAACGGCAAGGGTGTTGAAATAGCAAATGACAAGAATGTGGCTTGCCTAATCACCTTGACTCCTAAGGAAGATGCTTTGGAAATGGCTGAAAAGCTCCAGTTTCCAGTGATTGTAGTTGATAGAATCGAATTTGCAAATGCATTCGCAATCAAATGGACAATTGACAATTTGGTTCCTGACTGTAAGAGAGTGGTGATAAGTGGAACAAACGGCAAATCCACAAGTTCCCATATGATTTATCATATTCTATCCCATGCAGGATACAATGTATTTACAAATACCGATGCAAAATCCGAATTCAATACCTTGATTGACCCAATGGTTGCAAAATTGATTTCAGAAGAGGTTTTGGCAAATCAGGGAGTGGATCCGAGATTATTCAATTTCATATGTGACATTCCAAACAAGGAAGTGTTCGATTATCTTGTAATTGAAGTTTCAGAAGTGCAAGGTTGGGGAACAGACTTGATGAAAAACCATGCATTGATCATGTCTTCAGCAATCAATCCTGATGTTGGTGTGGTGACCAATGTTGCAATGGACCATATTGGCCTTGTAAACTCAATTGAAGATGTTTTCGAAGAGACTTCCGGTGTAGTTAAAGCTACAAACAAGGGTGGAATTGTCCTTAATTTTGATGATGAGAATGTCTTGAACATGAAACAGTTTTTAAATGATGGCGTTGATGCTTACTTCACTTCAATGGAAAAAGGCCTTATTGAAGATTATGATGCAAACAGTGATAAGAAAGTCTATTTTGACAGAGATGAAAAAAAGATAAAGTATAATGGCGAGTCAATTCTAAGCTTTGAAGATCTTCCATTCACTGGAGAGCATTTTATCAGAAATATCCTTTCTGCAATTTCTGCATGCATTTCATTGGAGATTCCAATTGAGGATATTGTAGATGGTGTTAAAACTTACAGGCCTTTAAGCAGAAGGTTTACAAGACTTTACGATGAGCCTATAGTCATTGATGACTTTGCACATAATCCTGATGGAATAAAGAACACCGTAAGAGCAAGCTATGACTTGGTAGAGCAATTGGATAAGAATGACTTGTATGTAGCTTGTGCAATCAGAGGTTCACGTGGAGAGACATTGAATGGCCTTAATTCAGAGGCTTTGGCAGAAGTGATCAAGGAATTGCGTCACAGAAATGATGACTTGATTGAAAAGGACCCAAGCGCTAAGAAAAGAAAGATTTACCTAACATTATCCTCAAGTGTTGATTTGGTGGACCATTTGAATTATGTTGAAGACTTTGAAAAGGACATATTCTTTGCCAAATTGGATGAAAAGCATATCAAGTACAATCATTTTGAAAAGCTCTATGATGCTTTAGGATACATTATGGAAACTGCAGATAATGATGATGTTGTACTATTGATTGGTGCACAGGGAATGGATCCTGCATCAGATGTATTGAAAGACATTTTAGGACATTAAAAATAATGGATTGAATTAGTGAATAAGAATTTAGTTTAAAAATCTTAATTTTATTATTTTTATTTTTTTAAAGAGTTGTTTATATGAGTGAATTTTGTTTTAGTTTCTTGGAAAATCAGTTTAGGGACATATACTTAGACTGTGCCAGAATGGATAAGAATCTCATTGAAGGAGATGGGGTTGAAGCTATTCTGATTGCTGGAAGAATAGCTGAAAAGGTCACTAAGGCAATTTTCGCTTTTGAAGGAATCAAGGATGATGAAAACAGCCAATATAAAAGGATTGAAAAGTTGAATAAGGCCAACATCTTGCCAAACAACATAAAAAATGACTTTTCAAAGCTTAGAAGATTAAGAAATGATGTTTATCACAATACATTAAACAGTGATGGAACCGGTGGATTCAGGTCATCACAACAAGCAAATAAACCCTATGTGCAGAATGGTGGTTTAAGGGATTATAAAACCGGTTTTAATGAAGTTAAAAGTGATTCTTCACTTAGCGATGATGATTTTCGTGATGAGTCTCCAAATAAATCCTCTAATCCTCTTTTATCCAAAAGCCCTTTAAATGATATAAGTGCAGAGCTTCAATCTGCAAGTGAGGCACATAAGATCATCTTCAATATCTGTGTCTGGTTTTATGTTAACTATTCTGGAGACAAGGACTTCATAAGACCTAAATATAAGCTTAGCAGAAGAACTCAGGATGCGGACTTCTTGATTAGACTTAAAGCTGCCATTAATGATGGTAAGGACTTCATTAGACTTAGGCAATCCAGTCCAGACAATGAAATCATACAGATATTGAATGAATTGTACATTCCTAAAGCAAAAGAGGAAAAGGATGAAAACCTTGTTTATGGAATAAACAATAAGGAAATTAAGATAAGGCAACCTGATGTTCCATACTCACAATGCTTGGGAATTTCCTATGACGATAATCTTTTCATGTGGAAAGCAGAGCATGGAGATAAGGAATTAGGTTTATATCAATCCTCTAAAGAAGCTTTTGAGGCAAGGGAAATATATATCAGTTCAATTCCAATGCCTAGAAAGATTGGTGGTGCATATTCCAAAGCAAGAGGAATCTCATTCAGCAAAATACAGAAATTATGGTCTGTAAGCGTAAAGGGACAGATAATCTCATATCATTCAAGTGAAAATGAAGCAATCAAGGCAAGAAAGGATTACTTGAAGGAAAATGGTTTGGTTGATGTAAAGGTCAAAGGTGGATATAAGACAATCACCCTTGAAGAAAGGGATAAGTTAAGGGCTAAGGCAAAAGAGAATGCTAAAAAGACCAAAAGTTCAAAACCAATCAAGTCAATTGATTCAAAGTCAAGCATAAAGAAGGAAATTGCAAAAACTGATAATTCCAATAAAAAATCCAAATTGGATTATGCTAAAGAATTTAAAAAAGGCAATGAAAAAAATAAGGTTAAAGTTGAAAATGGAAATAAGGTCCAAAAGGAAAAGGCTAAAAAGAAAGTTAAGGTTAGCGGTGGAGCAAAAGTCTCTAAATCCAAGTCCAAAAAATCAGATTCAACATTAAGTCAGAAAAAATCCTCAAAGTATGAAGGAGTTTTCTATGAAGAAGGATTATTCATGTGGAGTGCTGAAGTTGACGGCAAGCATTTAGGTTTATTCCCAACTGAAGAAGAGGCTCATGAAAAAAGAGCGGAATACATTAAAAACAGATCTTGATTTTAGGTTATGATAATATGATGTCTAATTTTAAGTATTGTCCAAAGTGTGGAACACAAAGAGAAGATGGAAGTCAATTTTGCAAAAATTGCAATTTTGAATTTTTAGTTGGAAAGTATGTAAAGTTAGATGATGAAAAGTCTTCTCAAGATGAAAAAATTGAAGTTGAAAAATTATCTCAAGATGAAAAAATTGAAGTTGAAAAATTATCTCAAGATGAAAAAATTACTACCGAAAAAGTGTCTCAGGAAGAGTTTGTTGAATCAAATGATATGTTAAGACAAACTAAGGATAAAATTAATTGTTGTATTGCTAAGTATCTAAATTATGAACTGACTAATCAATATAATGAAACTTACGAAGAAAACATCAATATTAGCATAAGCGAATATACCTATCACAGTTCAGATAGCACATTTCCTGACATTTTTGAAAAAGAATACCTTGAAAAATTTGAAAATTTGATTCATGATGAGAAATTTATAGATTCAAAAAATATTTTCATTCAATGGATTGGTGAAAATAGGGGTCACTTGCCAGGTATGGTATTGAATCAATACAAGGTTCCAATTCAATCAAACATTGATAGTTTGAAAAATGTAATTTCATTAGATCTGGTTGATAGTGATGAGAATGAAAAGTTCAAGGATCTATTGAATGAATATTTGGATTTTGAAAATGAGTTTATTGAAAATTTAATTTAATTATTTTTTTTTATTTTGAAACTATTTTTTTTTTAAAAAAAAGAAATTATGATAGAAATAAATTATTTTCTATCACTTAATAATTCACCAGCAACACCTATGCTTTCAGGTGGTAAAGCTTCAACTAGAACAGTGATTGCTTCAATTGGTAAATTGTATGCTTCAGCTACAGTTTCACTTACTTTTTTTACCATTTCTCTTTTATCTTCTACACTTATGTTTGGGTTTCCAACGATTGTTACTACAGGCATTATTTCACATCCTTTTTTTGTTAATTAATTCTATTCTTTTTATTATAGATATTATTTTTCTTTCCTTGGTTATTTTATTATTCTAATTTTTATATTCTTATAAACTTGTTATAAAATTTAAATCATTTTAAGAGATTATATTCAATTAATAAAATTTATATGAACTTAAAAAATTAATTAAAGACTGTAAAATTATTTATATTAAGAATAAAAAGATTTAAATAGTTTATAGTTAAAAATACAACTATAAATTATTTTTTGGTGATTCAAATTTCAGATAAATTTTATGACAAGGCATTTAAATTGCAAAGCATTAAGCATTTTGAGAGCTTATGCTTTAATTGCGGCATTTTTATCGAATTTGATCACTTTATAAATTCAGAACTGGTGGATGACGGTGGAACTACATACCATATGGATATTGCCTTTGTAGATAGGAGGGGCTTCATTGCAATAGTTGAATTCCAAAGTTCTGTTGTAACTGAAGATGATGTCGACAGGTTTATGAAATATGCAGTTTTGACTTATCTTCGAGAAGGTAAAAATGTACATATTTACGTTATCAGCACTGTAGAAGAACAAGATAGAGTAATTAAGCGAAAATGGAATTTATTTAACGAGTTTACTATTTATATTAAATCGTTAAAGTCTATTGATGGAAATAAAACTTTAAATAGGATAAAACAAAAAATAAAGAATAATGAAGTGAATAATGAGGATATTGCTGATTTAGAAACAATTATTTTTATGAAGTCTGATAAATCAGTAGTTGAATTGTTATGGGAAATAGCCACTTTAGTAAACTGTATAGAAAATATGGATGGAAATGAAATATATGATTTAAAAATGTTTTTAGAAATGTATGTAAGAAAATTTGTTGATGATGAGTATGAAGCAGAAAAGCTAATGGAGCTGATTGAAATGAAGAAGGATTTGTATCATAGAACTGTCGATACTATTATGAGTAGAGGGGAGTCTAAAGGTGAAGCCAGAATTATAAATAATTTATTGAAAAATGGTTTTACTTTAGATGAGATATGTGCTATGGTTAATTTAGAGAAGAATTATGTATTGAATCTATTAAAATAATTGATTATAATAATGTTTATTTAATACTAATTACAAAGTAAAATTTAATTATAACAATTATTTTAAGTGATATGATGAGGAAAACAAGGTTTTATTCAATTTTAATTCTAATTATAGCTATTCTTTTAGCGATATCTGTCTTTGGAACATTTTTTATGGGCTCAGGCAATTCATATGATTTAGGTCACGATGACGTTTCAATTGCAGTTACTGGAGATGTCATGTTTGGCCGTAAGATGCCTGCTGTATTGGACTCTGGCGAAAGCCCATTCAGGTTTGTTGAGAATGTAACCAAGAATGCAGATATATTGCTTGTTAACTTTGAAAACCCTGTAACCACTTCATCCTATGCTGTGAAAGGGGATGTTCCATTAAAGGCAAACCCTAAATACACATATCTTTTGGCTAATGCTAACGATAAGGTTGTAGCATCACAGGCAAACAACCATGCATTGGATTATGGTGAAGCAGGATTAAATGAAAGCATAAAGAACCTGAAGGATGCGGGCATTTATGTTATGGGTGCAGGAAATGATATTTCTCAGGCTACAGCACCTGTAAGCATTGACTGTGGTGATAGAAAGGTAACCATTTTGAACTATATGGATGCAGACAACTTCCAGGAATATAGGGGAGTTATGGATCCTGCAACAGCTAACAGTTCAGGATACTCTGCATATGATTCAGAGCTTGCACAAAAACAAGTTCAGGAAGCTCGTGATAATGGTTCAAGCATTGTAATCGCTTATCTTCACTATGGAAATGAGTATAGCAGAAGTCCTAATGAAAATCAGAAAAAGATATCCCATGAACTCATCAATGACGGTGCAGATATTGTAATCGGTTCCCATACTCATGTAACCCAAGGTGTTGAAATGTACAATGGAAAGCCTATTTTCTATAATTTAGGAAACTTCATCTTTGACCAGTCAAATCCAGCTACTCACACATCATATTTCTTGAATTTGGCTTTGCATGAGGATAATTGTACAGTAACCCTTTACCCAACATATCTTTCTAACTATTTGCCACACTTCATGGATGCAGAATCCGGTAAGGCATTGATAAATGTGTTGAATCCACATTGTGATGAGTTGAAAGTCAATGATGACGGTACTGGTGAATTGACATTTAAATTAGGTAACAATACTTTAAATGCTACAGATTAATGTTTTAATATTAATCTTTATTTTTTATATTTTTGATGTGATAAAATTTTTAAATTTTTATTTTTATGTTTTGATGTGATAAAATGCTTGGTGAAATAGAACTTAAAAAACTCTTTCCAGACTTTGAGGATTTGGTTCAGCCATCTGGAATAGACCTGGAACTTGATGAGATATTCATTCAGAAATCTGGAGGCTCATTGATTGACAATGAGAAAAACCTTCCAGAGATTGAGGCTTTGGAAGGTCCTGTTTATACCTTAAAACCTCATACTGCCTATTTGGCTTCAATAAAGCGAAAGGTGAAAATTCCAAAGGGATATACAATGCTCTACTTGCCAAGGTCTACATTGCTCAGGTCTTTTGTTTCTGTACAGACAGCAGTAGGGGACCCTGGATTTTATGGAACCTTGATGTTCATGATTTACAATCATGGGGAATTTGAATATAAGATCAAATCCGGTGATAGGATAGCTCAAGCTGTTGTTTATCCAGTTGAAGGTTCTGGTGAGTATAACGGTTCCTATCAGGAAGAGGAATGATTTTTAAATAGATTTATATATTCCTAATAATAGAGTATAATTGAAATCTTATGATTTATATTTATTTTTTAAAATAAGTTAATTTTAATTCTTATTAATTATTTTAGTTGATATTATGGTAAAAATAACAATTGGATTGCCTAAAGGCAGTTTAAACAATGTAAACAGAGGAAATACCCATCAGTTATTTGTAGATGCAGGTTATGAAGTAAGGGGATATGATCCTGGAAATGAATCTTATGAAATTGATATTCTTAATGATGAAGAGATAAGTGCATTTTTGACTCGCCCTCAAAGTACTCCTGTAGAATTGAACAGGGGTATGGTGGATATAGCTATTGTAGGAGAGGACTGGGTTTTGGAAGAGTCTGTTTTAAGCGAAAACGATATTGTTAAGATAGGTGACTTGAATTATGGCCAAACCCGTTTGATTGTAGCTGTTCCTAAGGAATCCCCTTATAATGACTTATCTGATTTCTTTAGGGCAAACAAGGATAGGGACACTCCAATCTTATGCTTTACAGAATATCCTAACTTAACCAGAAAGCACATTATGGAAAATGAGGCATATCAGGAAATCTATGGTGATGCCAGCCCATATGTGCAAGTTAGAGGATTAAGGGATGGAGACAATAAGAAAGTTCAAGTTATCAATTCAGACGGTGCTACAGAAGTTTACATTGCTAAAGGTGCAGACTTGATTGTAGACAACACTCAAACTGGTAGCAGCTTAAGAAAAGCAGGCCTTAAGGAGCTTGAAACCATCTTGCATTCTTCAGCAGGATTATATGCTGGAATAAGCTGTGACGATGAAAAGATGGCAAAGGCAAAGATGATCTATGAACAGTTGTTAGGTGCTGTAACTGCAAGAAAATACTTTGATGTGAAATTCAATATTGCAAACGAATCCATTGAAAAGGTTTCAAATTATTTGGTTGAAAACAAGTTCTGCAGTGCTGAACCGACTGTCAATCAAGGGTCAAGCTTTTCACAAATCAATGTCTTGATTCCTAAAGAGCATTTCCCTGAAATGCTGGATGGAATAAGGGCATTAGGTGCTTCTTCAATTATAAGAAGTGATGTAAAGCAATATGTAATCTAATTTATTTGGATTAATTTCCAAATCTTTCTTTCTTTTTTCTTTTTTATTTTTATCTTATTTTATTTTATTTTTATCTAATTTATCTTATTTTTCTCTTTTTAGTCATTTTATGCTTAAATAGCTGTTTTTCCTCTTATTTAATTTAATTAGTCATTATAAATTAAGAATTATGCATTAAAAACATGATAATTTTATTTTATTTATAATGATTTTTAATAAAAAAACAATATCTTTTTATATAATAATGTATAAATCAGTAAATAATAATGTTAAATAATGATAAATCATTATAATTTATTTGAATTTGTCATTATGATTCTTAATTTATAATGATATTTTCAAAATCGGACTGTTAATTTAAATTGGTTAAGTGTTTTATTTGCAAAATGCTTGTATTTTTACATTTAGGTGTCTAAAATGTTGACTTCTGTACAAAAGGAAATTTTACAGACTTTAATTAATTTGTATCAAAACTCAGATGGGAAGTCCATTAAGGGTGAAGACATTGCTGAAGTGATGAACAGAAACCCAGGAACCATTAGAAATCAGATGCAATCCCTTAGAAGCTTAAGTCTTGTAAAAGGTGTTCCAGGACCTCGCGGTGGCTATAAGCCTACTATTGAAGCATACCATACATTAAACATTTCAGTTTCAGACAGCAATGCTAAAGTTCCTGTCTATAAGGAAAACAAAAAGTTAGAGGATGTTTCAGTAGCTAAGATTGAGTTTACAAGCGTACCTCATCCTGGTGAATGTGAAGCGGTCATTAAGGTTTTAGGAAGCATTAAGGATTTGCATGTAGGAGATATCATTCGTGTAGGACCTACCCCTGTTAATAACCTTGGGGTTATTGGTGAAATCGTAGGAAGGGACGATATGGACAATATCCTCCTCTTGGATATCAGCACTATCAGAAGCATTCCTAAAAACTCTGTTTATGAAATTGCTACATTGGATTTGATTTATCTAAAGCCTGGAGATTCAATTAAGGATGCTGCTTGTCTTCTTTCAAAAAACAATATCGATGGAGCACCAGTAATTACCGAAGGTGTAGCTATTGGTATGGTTTCATTGGTGGATATTGTAAAGGCATTGGCTGAAGGTAAGGAAAATGAGGACGTAAGGGATATAATGTCCAAGCGCTTGTTCTTCATTGATAAGGATACAAAGATAGCTACTGCAGTTTACAAGATGTATAAGTTTGGAATAAGCAGATTGATAGTAGTTGATGATGACTACACTCCAATCGGTGTTGTTACCCGTACTGACTTGATTGAAAAGATTACAAATCTAAACAATTTCCCATTGTTGAATGATAACGATTTGGAAGATGAAATTTAACCCAGCTTTTCCCTTGCCTTCGGCAAGGCAAAACCTGGACCAAAATTCATTTCATTAGTTGGAGTATTAATATAAACTATTTTTTATTCTATTTTTTCTCATTTTTCATTAAACTTTATTAATTTTAAAGTATTATATTTTATTAGAGATTAATTATTTGAATATTTTATTAATTTATAATTATTTTATTGAGTTTGGATTGTATGAAAGTTAATCAATTGAAATTAAAGAAGGAAATGACTGTTAGCGAATTGATTGAACAGTTTGACAAATC
>Ga0256407_10005981_pt1 | contig 19092 bp, 12 predicted proteins | sample RumenRJG_04DNA_FD_193489 | JGI IMG/M metagenome (GOLD analysis project Ga0256407, IMG submission 193489) | Bovine rumen microbial communities from Lethbridge, Alberta, Canada - RJG_04 | ecosystem: Host-associated > Mammals > Digestive system > Stomach > Rumen | place: Canada: Alberta... | reverse complement strand
TTATCTGTACATTAGTAACTACTCCCCTCCCTCACAGGGAGGGGGCGGGGGTGGGTCTCGTCCCTCACAGGGAGGGGTCGGGGGTGGGTCTGCTATAGAACTTCAGCATCTGCAGGTTCAAGATGGTCATATACTTCGACTGCAGCTGGTTCTGCTTAGCCACCAGCAGCTTGTCCTTACCTGCCATCAGCTCGACGATGTTCGTCAGTCCTACATTAAACTTCTCCTGCAACAGGTCATAGCTCTGCTGCTCGCTCTCGACGGTAGCCATGGCAGCACGAAACTTCTGCTGGTTCGTCGTGGCATCGAGCCAGTAGTTCTCTATCGTCTGATAGAGCTGCTTCTGCTGGTCTTGCAGGGCCAGCAGGTTGCTCTCACGCTGGATGCGCGCCTTGTTGACATTCGTCTTCGTCTGTCGCTGGTCGAAGATGGGCACGCTGACAGAGACGCCCGCCCCGGTGTTGAAGTTCGACTTCATCTGGTCGCTCCAGTCGTTGTTGGCCAGCGAGTTGGTACTGGCACTGGCACTGGCCTGCAGGCTCACGGTCGGCATACGTCCGGCCTTGGCAATGTCAATGCTCACGTCGCTGCTCTTGACGGCCATCTCGGCACTCTGTATCTCCGGGCGGGTTGCCAGTGCCTGCTCATAGACGCTCATCAGTGCAGGCACGTCGGCCAGGGCCATCTCGTTGGTCGTCATGGCGGCATCGGGAGTTGCCACGTCAAACGCCTCGTCGCCGAGAATCTCCAAGAGTTGTTTCAGCTGTAGCTTGTAGTTCTCTACCTGTGCCTGTGCCGACACGATGTTGTACTCGTCGTTGGAGCGCTGGGCCGACAGCTGGGCCAGGTCGGCCTTCGACATCTTGCCTACCTCGACCATCTCGCGACCGCGCTCCTCATTCTTCCGCGAGGTCTCCAGGCTCGCCTCGTTGACCTTCACAGCCTCCTTCAAGTATAGTATCTGCACGTAGAGCTGCGCTATCTTCTCCTGAATGGAGTTGGCCGTCTCCTGGATTTCAAGCTCTGCCTGCTCCTCCGTCAGACGGTTCAGCTTCACCTGATTGCGGTTACGGTTGCCGTTCCACACCGTCCATGAGGCGTTCAGACCGTAGGAGCCGTTGTAGGACGCCTTGTCAACCTTGGTGTTCACGGTGCCGTTGGTGACGGTGGTGATGCCGGAGTCCTGCCACGGACGGTAGCCGAGGTTGTGGCTCGTCGACGCATTGAGCGAGGGCAGCAGGGCCGCCTTCGACTGGCTGACGTCCTCCTTGGCCGACAGCTGTTGCAGCTTGGCCCGCTGCAGCGTGATGTTATGCTGCATGGCATAGTCAATACACTCCTGCAGCGTCCATAGTTTAGTTTGGGCCGACACAGATGCCGTCAGCATCAGCGTCAACGCCCCCATCAAAAGTTTCTTCATCTTCTATTCTACGATTTTCACCTTGCAAAAATACGAAGAATCGGCGATTTACCGAAATCTGCTAACAAAAATAAACATTTATTTTACGTCATTTTTTGGTTTTTCGGAAAACAAACGTTAAATTTGCGGCCAAATTATTAAGACGGAAAATACAAAAGAGCAGAAAACCACCTAAGATATGAATACAGAACGGAATCCAGAACTGCGCACGGCGTGGGAGTTTGTCGAAAACACAGGACGTAGCATCTTCCTGACAGGCAAGGCAGGAACGGGCAAGACCACGTTCCTGAAGACCATCGTCGAACGGTCGCGCAAGCGGCCTATCGTTGTGGCCCCCACCGGTGTGGCCGCCATCAATGCCGGCGGCGTCACCATCCATTCGTTCTTCCAGTTGCCGCTGTCGCCCTACGTGCCGGGAGCGAAGACCGAGCAGCGCTTCGACTTCAGCAAGCAGAAGCGGCAGATTATCGCCTCCATCGACCTGCTGATTATCGACGAGATATCAATGGTGCGCGCCGACCTGCTGGACGCTATCGACAACGTGCTGCGCCAGTATCGCGACCACTACAGTCCCTTTGGCGGCGTACAGCTGCTGATGATTGGCGACCTGGCACAGCTGACACCCGTCGTCACTCCCGAAGACGAGCGGCTGCTGAAGCCTTATTACGACACGCCCTATTTCTTCGGCTCGAAGGCTCTCAGCCAGACAGACTACGTCACCATCCAGCTCGAAAAGGTCTACCGTCAGCAGGACGATACGTTCCTGGCCATCCTCAACGACATCCGTCAGGGGCATCCCTCGGCAGAGACACTGGCCAAGCTCAACAGCAGGGTTATCACGCCACTCAACCTCAAGGCGCAGGGGGACGGGTCTTCTTACATCCGCCTGACCACCCACAACCAGATGGCCAACAACTACAACGACTCGGAGCTGCAACGGCTTACGGGCAAGGTCTTCTGGTATAAGGCTGTCGTCGACGGGACTTTCCCCGAATACAGCTATCCCACGGCAGAGACGCTGGTGCTGAAGGTCGGTGCCCAGGTGATGTTTATCAAGAACGACCCCACAGGCCGTCACCGCTATTATAATGGGCGCATTGGCCGCGTCACCTACCTCGACGAGAAGAAAGTCCTGGTACTCTGCGAAGGCGACGAACAGGCCATCGAGGTAGAGCCGCTGGAATGGGAGAATGCGCGCTATTCGCTGAACCCTGAGACCCGCGAGATTGTTGCCGACGTGCAGGGCACCTTCCATCAACTGCCTCTGCGCTTAGCCTGGGCTATCACTATCCACAAGAGTCAGGGACTGACCTTCGACCACGCTATGATTGATGCCAATATGTCGTTTGCCCCGGGCCAGGTGTACGTCGCACTGAGTCGCTGCCGTACGCTCGAAGGACTGATGCTGGCCGCCCCTATAGAAGCGCGAGCCGTCATCAACGACGAGCGCGTCGACGGCTACATTGCCCACCAGGAGGAGGCGGCCCGCCAGAGTATTGCCCAACTGCCGACACTGCGGCAGGAGTACGAACGGCAGCTGCTCCTGCAGCTGTTCAACTTCCGTTCGCTGTTTAATGCCGAAGACGCGATGTTGCGCCTGATGGCCGAGTACTTCCTGCGCAGTCATGCCGACCTGATGCAGCTCCACAACCAGACTTACGCGGGACTGAACCAGCAGGTGCTGAACGTGGCGGCCAAATGGACGGAGCGTATCAGCCAGATGCCTGTCGAAGCATTGCACGATGCGGCTTTCCTCGACCGCGTGAAGCGCAGTGCCGGCTATTTTGCGCAGACCATCGACGCACTATTGGTCAAGCCCATCCAGCTGTCTGCCGACATCAAGTCGAACAACAAGCGGGCGCAGAACAGGTTGAGCGACCTTCTGCCCGAACTGCGCCAGCAGTGGTATCTGCACACCACGCTGCTACGGCATATAGCCGACGAGGGCTTTACGGTGGAGGGTTATCTCAAGCACCGCCAGATGGCCATGCTCGAAGCCGCCGACGACCAGAAGCTGCGCCGCGCCCTGAAGCCGCAGAAGCCGCCGAAGGAGAAGACTACCGAGGTGACGCTGCGCCTGTTCAACCAGGGCATGACGCCCGTTCAGATAGCTGTCGAGCGCAGCCTCAGCCCCAACACCATCTTCAGCCATCTCGCTGAACTGGTCGGCGAGGGCAAGGTCGATGTCACCCGCGTCGTATCGCCCGAACACCGCGAAGCCATCGCGCAGGCCGTTGCCAAAGTTGGCGCCGATGGCGGTCTCTCCGCCATCAAAAGCCTCTGTCCCCCCGACGTTCAGTGGGAAGAGTTACGCCTCGTGCTGGCCTCACTATAGCAGGCTCTGATGCGAGTAATAACCATTCATGACCTACGACTTCAGATACTCCTCAACCGTGATGACGGTACTGTAGCCGCCCACCTGTTGCTCACCTGCGTGTTTGTCAACTCCCGCGTATGAAAGGCTGGAGTCCTCATAGCGCTTGAACTTATAGACGGCATCGTTCATCAGCGCCTCGTTGAAGACGTTCAGACTGACCAGCAGGGAAAAGTCCTGCTTGGTAAGTCCTGTTACGCGCTCAAACAATTTGGGTTCTAATTGCAGGATGACATCTTTCAGGGAGTACTCCCGATAGTCTGTCAGATACATGAATATAGGAATGCGCGTGGCAAACTTCATCAGTTTCTCCTGTATCTGTCGACGCTTGCTCTTGATTTCCTTCTCGGCGTCAGAGAGTTCCTTTTTCTCCTTCTTGGTAAGACCCTCTTCGCGTTCCTTCCGCTTTTTCTTGATGGCATCGGTCTTGTTGATGATGGTCTCAATGTCCTGGTTCAGCGAGCGGAAACCCTCAATCTTCATTAGGGCATCCATAGCATCCTGATTGTTCATCAATCGCTGAAGCGTGAAGTTGTCAACATTCACCAGCAGCGCACTCTCCCAGCGGCGCGCCAGAAGCGTGGCCGACGTGTTGTTCATGGCCATGTCCAGCACGTCGCTGGCTGACAGAGCCTTCATCACGCCGTTCTCATAACAGAGCACAGGCAGGAACTTGATGAAGTCGTCCACGCACTTCTCCGGGTTCCCCTCCTCCACGTTCAGCTGGCAGGAGTAGTCGGCCACCTTCCGCAGGGCACGGTTAGGCGAGAAGTCGAACACGTAGCACACCTTCTTCAGTATCTCCACTTGGTTGGGATGCAAGCCGTCGCAGTTAGTAATCGTCCACGGCGACTGCACCCGGAAAGCCGACTGGAAATAGGTTTCTGGCGACGACGTGTCACGTAGCATGAAGATGCCCGTCCAGGGGCGGACGGTGACACCCGTCGTCAGTTTGCCGCAGGTCAGCGTGATGGTCTTGCAATGCAGCGGGTCAGGGTGCGACATAGCTTTCTCTACTGGAGGCAATGCCTGCTGGCCGATGCCGGCCTTTGTTCCGGCACAGACAATGACCCGATAGTCGTGATAGAAGGTGTTCTGCAGTTCCGTCAGCAGGTTGCGCATGGCGAAGCATGAGGCCACGTTTGGCAGGAACCAAAGCGTATGGTTCATGTTCGAATAGAGGTCGCCGTTGAGGAAAGGCAAAGGGGGCTTTCGGTTTCCTGCCTTTAGGTCGTTCACAGAGGTGGGCAGATATTGCCCGCGTAGCATGTCGAGCCACTTCTGTACCTCGTCATGATGCTTGAACACGGCTTCTTCGCCTTTGCCCTCAGCCTCAAAGAATGAGTTCAGGTCAAACTCATCAAACTCCCCCTCTTCAGCCACTCTTGATATTTCCGCCGGCAGCTGATAGGTCAGCAGCACCATCTTCGGCAGCGAGGCGTAGGGATTGCCTGGCTTGTCGCCCCAGTCCTCCTTTGCCCGCTGCTCGTCAGAGTAAGTCCAGTTGTAAATCTGTTCCTCAATGAACTCTCCTGACGCAATGGCGCGGAAGGGCGTCCCCGACAAATAGAGATAATGATTAGCGGTAATAGGAATCAGGTCTTCATCGAAGTAGTCGGGATTCTCAATCTCGCTGCCCAGGTCCTCGCTCACGCCAATCAACTCCTTTGCGTTCTCACGCCAGGCGCCGTAGTGGTATTCGTCGAGCACGATGCAGTCCCAGTTGAACGCCCGCGCCCATTCGTGCTTCAGTTTCATGCCGCCATTAGCCGTATTCTTGCCGAGAAAGTCCTGGAACGAGCCAAACACCACCATCGGTTTCGACTGGTCGGCATGCTCAAACTGATAATCAATCGACACCTCCTGACTGCGGGCAATGAACTGCCATCCGTCAAAATCCAGATGCGTCATCAGGTCCTCTTCCCACGCATGAGCCACGGCCGGCTTGAACGTCAGCACCAGCATGCGCCGCCAACCCATCCTCAGCGCCAATTGATAAGTAGTAAATGTCTTACCGAAGCGCATCTTGCAGTTCCACAGGAAGTGAGGGACGCGGCCGGCTTCCGACTTGTAGCTGTCGAAGTAGGCGGCCGTCTTGTCAACCGCCCGTTTTTGCTCTGGGCGCATGCCGAAAGTCTTGTCACGGTTCCATGCCACATCCATCCGTTCCCTGACGGCTACGATGGCAGCCCTGACCTGCTGGGGCGTGCAGCGATACCACTCGCCTTCAATGTTCTGGCACCCCATCTTGACCAACATCCGATGAACGTCGTGGTCCATAAATGCCGTACCGTCCTGACGCATGGCCGACTCTTCTACCAATATGCGGTATGGAGGCTCGCCAGGCCGAACGATGTTATACTGCTGGCGCACACGTTCCTGCACGCCAATAGTAGTATAGCCCACCTTCAGGATGCCCTTTAGGTTGGGGTCGTACTTATCCTCGTAAGCATAAATCTTGGGAGCCGACTCCGACTTCCGTGGGAAATAATTCTGTGTTGTTGCCATAACTATTGCTTTACGTTATGGCGCTCATTTAAAGAATTTGATTAGGAATATTGTCTTAGAAGTTCCTCTACAACATCTTTCAGCTTAGGTAAATCCTCTTTGATAGCTGAAATAATGACCGTTTCATCAATATTTGCATATTCGTGGGAAATGATGTTTCTCATCCCATAAATTGCATGCCAAGGTATTTCGGTATATTTGTCTAAAGGTTTGCTGTCTTCTTTCATTAGCCTACCCACGTGCTCTCCAATCACCTGCAACCTCATCACGCAAGCATTAAAAGCCATAACACGACCGGGCGAAATCATGAAGTCATGCAATTCGGTCATTCCCTTGCTCCATTCTTGTATTAGTTCAATAGACTCAAGGATTTCCTCTAAGCGATCTTTTATTCTTAACTCATCATTATACATAAACGACATCATTTAGGATATTCGACTTAAATAGAGGGCGAAGTGTAGGCCGGAACCTAACCAAATCAACTTCACAATTAAAAAGTTCTTTGAGTTTTTCTTTCAGCTCATACATCAACGAAAGTGTGGGTTTTTCAACTTCTACAATGATGTCAATATCACTATCCTCAGTATTCTCCTGTCTTGCTACAGAACCGAAAATACCGAGTTTTGTAATACCAAACTGCTTGCCAGAAGCCTGCTTAAAAGCGCCTAACTTACTGATGCAATCTTGAAGTACTAACATCGCCATACCGAATAATTTGCTGCAAATATACAAACAATTTTTTGTACTTCCAAACTTTCCAATCAAAAACTTGTCAAAGAGCGCCTGTGTTATTACTTCTTTTCTTCTTATTCCATCGGGCGAATCATCGACTCGATGAACTGGATTTCTTCATCCGTCAGGCCGTACTTCGCATAGAGTTCCTCGTCCGTCCAAGGTTTCGAGAAGTCTTGAAGGGGGACGAATTGGAACGCATCTTTATTATGATGATTGAACTCATTGCTTGAAGCATTAGAAACCTTGCAAATATTGTTGATAGGTATTTCTGTAGATTTTCTGCTTTTACCCTATGCTTAAATGAACCAATACAAATATAAGTTTCCGCACAGATTTCATTTTTCTCCATTACTCTCATAGTTGATGGTACTATCTGGTATTTTCCGTCCGAACCTGGTTTGTTCCCACCAGACATAGCACGAGTCATTATCACATTAAATGTATCGATTGCTTCGAGACTTTTAGTTATATCTGTTCGCCTTACATAGCCAACTCCTTCGCTAGTCAATAATTTAGTTGAACCAGTAAAGGGCTTTTCTTCTCCTCGTATATAAGTTCTAAATCCAAATGGGTTTGAAGGATAGACTAATTCCGAAATAGTTTGAGTATCAACTGTTTGAATTTCCCTAATGATGTTGATTGCAAGATTTGACCGAACAAAAACAGGGAATTCGGATAAGGCTCTTTTAACTGTCACATACTCGCCTTTGCTGACGTTGCATATAGTACAATTACCTGAATAATCTTTATCCCACAGGAAATAACAAACACCTCCTGCTATATTTACACCGGGGAAACATTCACTACTATCAGCGAAATCTGTTAAATGACTTATTCTAGAATCAGACAGCATATTTGTTCTAAAACTATCGAGGCCTCGACCTCCTGCATACCATCTAGCGGGAATTATCATACACAGATATCTTGGCTGAAGTTTCTTGGCTTGCTCGACAAACATATGATATAAGGGAATTGCACTCGCAGCATTTCCTCCATCACTCAACTGATACGGCGGATTGCCGATAATTACATCGAAAGTCATATTATTATATAATGTATTAGGATTGTCTGTGTGAATAAACTCGTAAGCATGGGATTCCAAATCGTCGCCTCGGTCATAGACCTCTTGGCTGGCGCCGCAATACTTACATTTCCCTTGCACCCAAGAGTGCTTGATGTCACGATAGCGGATGTTACCTGCCTCATCGTCGAACTGCGAGATGCTGTACTTGCCGCTGGCACTCTTCGAGCAGTAGAGACTGCGGCGGCTCATCATCGAAGTCAGTCGGGTGATGGCGATGCCATAAAGCTGATGGTGCATGATGTGGTCGATGCGTGCTTGCAGGTCGGGAATCTTGTCGGCCAAGCCCTCAATCAGCCGCTTGGCAATCTCTCGCAGAAAAACGCCACTCTTTGTACAAGGGTCAAGAAACTTGGTGTCGGGACTGCGAAACAGCTCTTGCGGCAGCATATCGAGCATCTGGTTGGCCAGCTGCGGTGGCGTGAACACTTCGTCGTTGCTCAGATTGGCTAAGCACGACAGTACGTCGGGGTTGTAATGAAGGTTATTCATAGTCAGGCAGTTTTAGATAGTCAGTCAAAGGGTATTCACGTTTGGGCAGATGGACAAAGGTAGGCTCACCCGTGTCGGCAAAGAGCAGGCCCTCCTCGCCAGGCTTTGGTTTGTCGTACTCTACGTTGCGAAGCAGTTCCGACAGTTCAAAGTCGCGCCGCTTCACCTTGCCGTTGGTGCCAATGAACGTCCATTCACAGAAGGTGATAGGCTCTCCGTTGTTCTGAAGCATGGTGAGCGCATCGCCACAAAGGATGTTTTTCTGAAGCAGGAATCGGATGCATCGCTCCAATTCCAGCGAGGCATCCACATGCTGATGCTCCCGGTAGGTTTCAAGATACTGATTCATCAGGCGCTGGCGGCAAGCCTCCACATTGTCGGGCAGCAACTCTACGCCATACATCGAGCTGACGGCCACTGCCGAAGCCTGGTCGTATTCAAAGCGGTTTCGACAGTATTGCCGCCGCACCGCCTCCATCTTCCTGCTCAGTATTTCTACAAGGAAGTTTCCATTGCCACAGGCAGGCTCCAGGAATCGGGAGTCAACGCGCTCCGTCTCTTCCTTCACCAAGTCGAGCATCGCGTTCACCTCCCTTTTGGCGGTATATACCTCGCCATGGTCGGCCACGCGCTGTCGTGACACTACCTGCCTCTCTTGCTTATCGTCTGTTACGTTCATAATTGGTCGGATTTTGCGTGAAACGATATCAAAGTGCAGATACAAAGAAAGTGTACCACGTTCACATTTATGCTTCACACCAGGTATCCGACCAAGGACCTTGAACGAGACATAAGGAACGGGTACACCTATATTACAAGGTGTATTCCCATTCCACGAGGCTCGTTCAAATCTGGTCGGATTTCGGTATGAACCTCTATAGAATATAGATACAACTATCTATTCACCCACTAAAGTCGCGCCGGCACCTTCGCTAAGGCTTCTTGCCAGCGTTCAGGGGACAAAGTTAGTAAAAAGAATTGAAGCAAACAAGAAAATGGGCAAGAAAATGCAAACAGAGCCTTTAACCGTCGACAATATCCCGTGAACAATCATGAGTTCAATCGAATGGCTGAACGCTCACTTACACTAAGAATTATACGAAATAGGGTGTCAGGGTGACAGAACGCCGATGTACAGGGCATATGCACCCTTTTTCAAGGGTGACAAGGGTGACAGGAGGGTGTCAGGTGTTGACGCACACAGCACAAAAACGGGTGAAAGCAGGTGCTTTTACTACCGCCTCGTCCGATGGCGATAACGGCGCGAGACGAAGATGCCGCGTTTACGGCTTTTGAATTCTCGAGAGAATTCGGGGCTTTAGAACCGATAAAGCAAACGTTTGCTACCGATAAAACCTTAAATTCTCTCGAGAATTCAGTACTATACTTGAATCTTGCCTTTACTCCAAGCCACTCTTTGTCCGGGTTTGGACACCTGTCACCCTCCTGTCACCCTTGTCACCCTTGAAAAAGGGTGCATATGCCCTGTACATCGGTGTTCTGTCACCCTGACACCCTTAAACGCAAAATTCCTTGTATAGAAAAAGCGAGAGGGGACGCCGCGAACGACATCCCCTCCCAGTATTCAACTTACAATCACGGTCGTGATTAGTTCTTGGCTGGATGTATCAGCTTCCAGATACCAGCGGCACAGGCACCACCGACTAACGGACCGACGATGAAAATCCAGAGGTTGGTGAGAGCGGTGCCTCCCTGGAACACGGCGGGAGCGATGGAACGGGCGGGGTTCACCGACGTACCCGTATAACGGATGCAGACGAGGTGGACTAACACCAGACTCAGACCGATGGCCAGACCGGCGAAGTTGTTGGTGGCACCGTTGGTCTTCGACGTAGCACCCAGCACGACGAGCACGAAGACGCAGGTGAAGATAATCTCAGCCAGCAAACCGCCGAGGACGGTGACGTTGGCCTGCAGGTCGTTAGCACCCGTGCCCTCCAGTCCGGGAACGTTTGCCGTCAGCAGGGCCAGCAGGGCCGAGCCGATGAAAGCACCGATGACCTGGAACAGCATATACATACCGCAATCCTTGGCGTCCATACGTCCGGTGAGGAAGCAGCCCAGGGTGATGGCCGGGTTGATGTGGCAACCGGAGATGCCGCCAATGGTGTAGGCCATGGCGACGACAGCCAGACCGAAGGCGAAAGCCGTGCCGACGACGGCGGGAATGTTGTTAACAGGGTCACAACCCAGGCTCACGGCGACGCCGCAGCCCATCAGTACGAGCACCATCGTGCCCACCATTTCTGCTAAATACTTTTTCATAGTCGTTAATGTTTTAATGTTTAATATTTAATGTTTAATGTTTAGAGTTTATTTCTGGCTGCAAATATAGGAAAAATATCTTTACGCTCCAAACTTTTGGGCATAAAAAAGGGGCTTCGCTAAGCCCCAACCTTTGTTAACCTTAAATCTAATACTATGAAAAACACGGTGCAAAGATAGCACAAATCTTATATATATGCAACTTTTTGCCCCCACCAACAGGTACAAACACCACGTTTTATTGATATAAATCAAAAAACAACTCTCTCTGCATCAACGTATTCGCCGTTTTTGTCGCGATTTCAATAATTATTTGTATTTTTGCATACGTATGGAACAAACGAATCAATATGTAAAACAATTTCCCGAACTTTTCGAGGGAAAGAAAATCATGTACGTCCACGGATTTGCCTCCAGTGGCCAGTCAGGAACGGTGAAGCGCCTGCGCACGGTGTTTCCCCAAGCCACGGTGATAGCCCCCGACCTGCCCGTACAGCCGCAGGACGCCATCAGTCAGCTGCGCGAGCTGTGCGACAAGGAGCGCCCCGACCTGATTATCGGCACGTCGATGGGCGGTATGTACACCGAGCAGCTGCGCGGCTTCGACCGCATCTGCGTGAACCCGGCCCTCTGCATTGCCGAGACGATGCAGGCTCACGGCATGACGGGCACTCAGACATTTCAGAATCCGCGTCAGGACGGTGTACAGACGTTCTATGTTGACAAGACGATGGTGAAAGCCTACCGCGAAGTGTCGGAACAGCGGTTCGAGGGTCTGGACGACGAAGACCGCCAGCGCGTCTACGGCCTGTTTGGCGACCGCGACGAGCTGGTAGACACCTTTGCACTGTTCAAGGAGCACTACCCGCAGGCCACCCACTTCCATGGTGAGCACCGCATGGACGACCGCTCGTTCATGCACGCCGTCGTACCTGTCATCCGCTGGATCAACGACCGGCAGGAGCATCGGCAGCGTCCCATCATCTATATCGGTATAGAGACGCTGAAGGACAGTTACGGCAAACCGGCCAGCAGCAGCCAGAAAGCCGTCAGACAGCTGATAGAGCACTACGACGTGTTCTTCGTTGGCGAAGCTGACAGCACGGCGTGGCTCGAAGAGCACATCAACGTGCCGGCCTGGCAGCACACCATCTACACCCCGCGCCGTGACCTGCTCTACGGCGACTATCTCATCAGCCGACAAAAAGAGGGTGACACGATGGCCACCCTCCTGGAGTTCGGTTCAGACACATTCAAGACGTGGGAAGACGTCATCGAGTACTTCTCACGACTCGGCGGGCAGTAAGACGACGCCGAGCTGTTTCTTGCCGTCCATCATGATTTTCAGCGGACGGGGGAAGCGCACATGGCGCACGTATTCGGTCTCTTCCACGGCGGGCAGCTGGTCGAGCACGTCCTGCCTGAAAAGGCCGGAGCCATTGCCGGTATCGATGGTGAAGTAACCCACGCCGAACGACGTGAGGTTCTGGAAGAAATGGGTACCCTGCGAGGGGTCGACATGGTAGTTCTTCAGAGCCGTCTCAACGATGACACGGGCAGCAGAGATATGCGGCCACTTCACGGGAATGCCTAGCCAGTAGTCGCTGGAGCCCCAACGGCCAGGACCGACAAGAACGTAGTTAGCCCCCCCTACTGCCCCCGAGGGGGCTTCGAGGAACTTCTGGTTGATGCGCTCAATATCGCGCGCTATAATGGGATTGTTGGCCGCCGTGAAGTCATCGCCCGTCTTGACGTAGACGACATCAGTGACATCCTCCGAGATGCCGTGACCTAAGGAGTTCGCCGAGCGCAGCAGACAGTCGGCATCGTCAATCTTCTCCAGGTCTTCGTCAAGCATCTGCTTCGAATCGACGATAGGACGAATCTGCAACAGGTTCAGTTCGCCGGTCTTGTCGTCGTTCAGATTACAGGCAAACTCTATCTCAACCGGTCGGCGCATCTCCTCGGAGCCAAACTTCTGCACCATCTGCAACAGTTCGGGCAGCGGGAAGATGCCCTGCTGCAGGACGCCACAGAACGAGATAATCTTACGACCACCCTCGTAGATGCCGTCGCGGATGACCTGATCGACAGGGTCGAAGGTCGAGGCGATATAGGTCAGCGCACCGTCGGCATCGGCCTGCTTCACACGCAGTTTCACGATATTAAAGCCGTCGTCGACCTTGAAGTCGCCGCCGACGTGGCTCATGTCGAGGGCATAGAAGCGGGTCTGCGTATCGCGCAGCGCCGTCTCCATCTCCGAGGTCTGCAACACCTGCGTGGGGTGATAGGGCGAGACGCGCAGCGTCTGTCCGCCGTCGACGATATACTTGCCCAGTCCCAAAGCCAGCGAGGCGATACCCTCCTCGGCGGTCTCGTCGCCGATGGGGTAGTAGTTCAGCGAACGGAGCACGCCCGAGAACGTGGGGTAATAGCGGTCACCATACTGACGGCCGACGACCTCCTGCAGGATGACGGCCATCTTCTCCTGGTCGATGACGTTCTGCGTGGCTATCATATAGGCCTTCGAGTCTTTGTAGTAGACCGAGGCGTAGACGCCCTTGATGGCGCAGGCTAACATCCGCAGCATCTCGTACTTGTCGTTCAGATAGGGAATCATGTACGTACTGTAGATGCCGGCGAAAGGCTGGTAATGGCTGTCCTCCAAGAGCGAACTGGAGCGCACGGCGATAGGCGACTTCACGGCATCGAAGAACGTGAAGAAGTCGGCTATGAGCGAGTCGGGAAGCTGCGCACGGAGGAAGTGCTGCAGGATTTCCTCGTCGGGGGCATCGCTCAGGGCTATGGGGTAGAGGTTGTTCTTCTCCATAAACTCGTCGAAGAAGTCGGTACAGAGCACGACGGTCTTCGGTATCGACACCTGGGCACCCTCGTACTGGTTCAGCTCGGGGTGGCGCTTGATGATGCGGTCGAGGAAGGCCAGGCCGCGGCCCTTGCCGCCGAGCGAGCCTTCGCCGATGCGGGCGAAGTGGGCATAGCGGTCGAACTTCAGGCGGTCGAAGACGGCCACCACGCCGATGTTCTTCATGCGGCGGTACTGCACGATGGCGTCGAAGATAATCTGGCGGTGGGCGTCAATGTCCTGCAGCTTATGCCACGTGACGTGTTTCAGGAAGGCTGAGACGGGGAAGATGGCACGGGCCGTCAGCCAGCGGCTCATATTGTTGCGCGAGACGTGGTAGCTGAGTGAGTCAGCGGGAATCTTGAAGATATTGTCCTGCAGGTCTTTCAGCGACGATATGCGGGCTATCTCCTGCTTCGTCGCAGGGTCACGGAAGATGAAGTCGCCGAAGCCCATGTGCTCCTCCATCAGCCGGTGCAGGTCGACATTCATCTTCGTCGAGTTCTTGTCGATGAAGTGGAAGCCCTCTGCTGCTGCCTTCTCGGCGTTGACCGTCTCGCTGGAGTCGAGGATTAGCGGCACGTACTCGTCGCGCCGGCGAATCTCGCGCAGCAGCTTCAGACCGGCCTCGGGGTCGCCCTCCTCGACATGCGAGAGGCGGCCGGGAACAGTCTTCAACGGGAAGCGGGTGTCGCTGATGACGCCCAGCGTGTTCTCGTGGTACTTCTCGTAAATCTCCATCGCCTCCTCGTAGTTCGTGGCCAGCACCACCTTCGGACGGCCACGCTTGCGCTGGGCGGCGGCGTGGGGGTTCAGCGCCTCGGTCGAGAAGCGCTTCGACTGTGCCAATATGTAATTATAGAGGTTTGGCAGTACGGAGGAGTAGAAGCGTATGTTGTCCTCGACGAGCAGAATCATCTGCACACCGGCCTCGCGTATGTCGTGCTCGATGTTCATCTTGTCCTCCAACAGTTTGATGATGGACATGATGAGGTTCGTGTTGCCAAGCCAGCAGAAGACGTAGTCGAACACCGACATATCCTCGTCCTGTATGCGTTTCGTGATACCGTGCGAGAAGGGCGTCAGCACCACACAGGGAATCTGCGGGTGGGCGGCCTTCACCTCACGGGCAACGGTAAAGGCGTCGTTGTCGGCATTACCGGGCATACAAATGACCAGGTCGATATCCGTCGTGGCCAGCACGGCATCGGCCTCCTCGGTGGTCGACACCTGGGTGAACGACGGCGGGTAGCGCATGCCCAGCTCCATATACTCGTCGAAGAGTTTCTCATCGATACGTCCGTCGTCCTCCAGCATAAAGGCGTCGTAGGGGTTGGCCACGATGAGCACGTTGAAGATGCGCTTCGTCATCAGGTTGACGAACGACACGTCTTTCAGATAGAATTTATTCCACTCCTGTGGTATGTTGTTTGTTTCGTCCATAATCATCATTATAGGCATCGGCTGGCAAGGCCATCACGCCGCCAGCCTCGCTCGCCCTGACGGTCAGTCCTTCAGCGAATAGGTTACGGTAGTCACTACGCGCACCTTCTTGATATACGGGGTATTCTCGTCGCGGTTCTCAATGGAGAACTGCCCCTGGTCGGCGCTCACTATCTTGTCGAGCTTCGAGTGCGAGTTCTCGGCAAACTGCTGCGCCGTCTTCTCGGCGTTCTCAATGGCTTCCTGCATCATCTTTGGCTTCATCTCCTTGAACGATACGTACTCGTACTTCACGGGGTTGTCATAACCGCCGTCGACAATGGCGACGCCCTCCTTCAACAGGTCGCCCTGCTTGGCGATAATCTGGCGCACCTGCTTCACCTGACTGCTCGTCACGGTAATGACGCTCGTCACGATATAGCGGTAGGGCTTGTTGTCGCCATACTCACGGGCCTGAAGGTCGACAACCTGCGGCGCGTTCTCCGTCAGTTCTTCCTGCTTGATACCACTACGGAGCAAGAAGGCCTTAATCTTCTGCTGCGTGGCACCAATGCGGTCGTAGAGTCCGGGCAGGTCGTTGCCCACCTCCTTCGACACGATAGGCCACGTCACCTTGTCGGCCTCTACCTCCTGCTCGGCCAGTCCCTTCACGTTCACCTTACGGTCCTTGCTGGCAAAGTCATCAATACCAGCCTTGATAAACCAACCCAGACACACCAGTCCCAATGCGATGAGGGCAGCTGCAAAAATACGATTCTCTTTCATAGGTTTTACATTAATTCGGCTGCAAAGTTAGAAAATAATTATGAATAATGCAGTAAACATTATGAATTATTTCGTATCTTTGCACCGAAATTACAGATATAGCTATGAATATAACAAAGACCATTATGACCATCGGTATCGCATCGGCACTGACGATGCAGTTCAGCGCCTGCAAGGAGGCGCAGCATGAGAATCCCCTGCTCGCTGAGAGCCAGTTGCCCTACGGTGCACCCGACTTCAGCAAGATTCAAGTCACCGACTATCTGCCGGCGTTCGAGGCTGCCATCCAGGAGAAGCGCGACAACATACAGAAGATTGTCGACTGCCCTGACTCTGCCACCTTCGAGAACACCATCCTGCCCTACGAGGAGAGCGGACGGCTGCTCGACCGCGTCGGCCGCGTGTTCTTTGCCCTGGTAGAGGCCGACAAGACGCCGGAACTGGGCGAGCTTGAAAAGAAGATACAGCCCATGCTGACCGACCTCGAGAACGAGATTATGTTCAACAAACCGCTCTTTGAGCGCATCCGTCAGGTCTACGACAATTACCAGCAGAGTCATCAATCTCCCCTCCCCTCGGGAGGGGTCGGGGGTGGGCCTGAAGACCAAAAGCTGTTGGAAGAGACCTACAAGGAATTCGTGCGCAAGGGTGCCCTGCTGCCCGACGACAAGATGGAGCGCATGAAGCAAATCAACAAGCGCATAGCTGACCTGCAGACCGAGTGGGGCGACATGCTGCCTAACGCCACGAACGACGCCGTCGTCTGGGTGGACTCAGAAGCCGACCTGGCAGGACTCAGCGAGGCCGACATGGCCCAGTGTATGAAGGATGCAGAGAGCCGGGGCAAGAAGGCACCCTACGCCATCGTCATTGCCAACACCACCCAGCAGCAGATTCTCGCCAGCCTCGACAACCGCGAACTGCGCCGCAAGGTCTACGAGGCATCCGTCCACCGCGCCGACGGCACGGGCAAGTACAACACCTACCCGCTGGTCTGCGAAATAGCCAAACTGCGTGCCGAGCAGGCCGAAATCATGGGCTACCCCAACTATGCCGCCTACTCGTTAGAGAAGACCATGGCCAAGACACCTGAGAACGTCTACGCCTTCCTGAAGAGCCTCATCGCCCAGTACACCCCGAAGGCCGACGCCGAGACAAAGGCCATCGAAGCCTTCGCCGCCGCCGTTCCCGACGCTTCTCCGTCGGCCACTACCGCCCCGTCGTTCTCCCTCCAGCCCTACGACCGCTTCTACTACTCCGCAAAGATGAAGAAGCAGCTCCTCAACGTCAGCGACGACGAGGTGAAGCCTTACTTCAACGTCGACAGCGTCCTGCTCAACGGCGTCTTCTACGCTGCTAACCGCGCCTACGGTCTCACCTTCAAGGAGCGCAAGGACATTCCCCTCTACCACCCCGACATGCGTGCCTTCGAGGTCTTCGACCGCGACGGCAAGCCGAAGGCGCTCTTCTACACCGACTACTACCGCCGCCCGACGAAGCGCGGCGGCGCCTGGATGGACGGCTTCCAGAAGCAGAGCCGCCAGTGGAACCAGCAGCCCATCATCTTCAACGTCTGCAACAACGCCAAGGCTCCTGAAGGCAAGCCCTCGCTGCTGACGTGGGACGAGGTGACGACGATGTTCCATGAGTTCGGACACGCCCTGCACGGCATACTCAGCGACTGCCAGTACAACCGCCTGAGCGGCACGTCGGTAGCCCGCGACTTCGTAGAGATGCCCTCGCAGTTCAACGAGTCGTTCGCTGCCATCCCCGAGATCTTCGACCACTATGCACGCCACTGCGAGACGGGCGAACCCATGCCCGCCGACCTTAAGGAGCGCATGCTGAAGAGCATCAATTTCCAGACGGCCTACGCCCTCGGCGAGAACCTGGCCGCCACCTGCGTCGACCTGGCTTGGCACATGCTCGCCGCCAAGGACGTTCCCACACCTGACAAGGCTGCCGACTTCGAGACCGCGGCCCTGCGACAGGTGGGACTGCTCAACGAGCAGATTCCGCCCCGCTATCATACCAGCTACTTCAACCACGTCTTTGGCGGCGGTTATGCTGCCGGCTACTACAGCTACCTGTGGACAGAAGTGCTGGCCGTCAACATCGCCGACGTCTTTGCCCGTCGCGGAGCACTTGACCCCGCCACCGGCCGCGACTTCTGCGACAAGATTCTAAGCCGGGGCAACACGGGCGACCTCATGCAGATGTTCACCGACTTCACGGGAATGCAGCAGCCCGATGCCTCCAGCCTCCTTAAAGCACGCGGACTATGATGATGCAAGACAATCTGCAAGAACGGTTCCCGATAGTCGACGACGAGGGGCACGTCGTCGGCTCGGCCACCCGCGGCGAGTGCCATAACGGTTCACGGCTGCTGCACCCTGTGGTCCACCTGCACGTCTTCAACTCGCGGGGCGAGGTCTACCTGCAGAAGCGGCCGGAGTGGAAAGATATCCAGCCAGGCAAGTGGGACACCAGCGTCGGCGGCCACATGGACTACGGCGAGACGCCTGAGCAGGCACTGGCAAGAGAGGTGCGCGAGGAACTTGGCATCACCGACTTCACACCCACGTTCAATGGCAAGTACGTCTTCGACAGCCGCCGCGAACGCGAGTTGGTCTACGTCTACAGCACCACCTACGACGGCCCCGTCAGCCCGTCAGCCGAAGAGCTCGACGGCGGCCGTTTCTGGACGCTCGACGAGATACGCGCCGCTATCGGCCAGGACTGCCTCACGCCCAACTTCGAGAGCGAGTTCCAACGTTTCTTCCTGTAGCCCAAGCCGATGAAGCCCGCACAGATATACCAGCAGTACATCTGGCTCATCAATGCTTTCCGCCGCTATCGGCAGATGACGTTGGACGAGCTGAACGAACACTGGATGAGGGAGGGGGTAGCCGACGGCAACCCCCTGCCCCGCACCACCTTCAACCGCCATCGCGACGCCATACTCGACATGTTCGGCGTCATCATCGACTGCGACGTGAAGGACCATTACAAGTACTACATCGCCAACCCCGAAGTGCTGCTCGACGACAGTCTGGAGCGCTGGATGCTCTCCACGATGACCGTCGGCGGCGTACTTTCCGACAGCGTCTCGCTGAAAGACCGCA